>Ga0265331_10000625_pt1 | contig 30747 bp, 36 predicted proteins | sample 41923metaG_FD_202088 | JGI IMG/M metagenome (GOLD analysis project Ga0265331, IMG submission 202088) | Rhizosphere microbial communities from Carex aquatilis grown in University of Washington, Seatle, WA, United States - 4-19-23 metaG | ecosystem: Host-associated > Plants > Roots > Rhizosphere... | reverse complement strand
TCGGGTGGGGGACGGTGCTTGTCATACGCAGCGGCCCCCCACCCGGATCGCTTCGCTCTCCGACCTCCCCAAGGGGGAGGTAAGATGAGGGCTCAACGCTTTTTCATCCACTCCAAAGCATCTTTCTCGACCCGTTTGATCCAATCGTTCTTTGCATCGTTGTAATCGAGCGTGTTGTCCGGATGCAGGGCCGCCGCGCGGAGCTTCTCGGCCTCGTATTCTTTCGCGATGTCAGGATGGGCGCGTAGATAATCGCGAAAGGCAAGGTGCCGTGCGATTTGCGGGCTGGTCTGCGCGTAGCAATGAAGTTGAAACACCCGCCTTCCCGTCGCCGCATCTATGAGCGTGCAATAACGCCGGGTTGGAATGCCGAATTCGCCGTGCCAGCGGTAACCCAGCGCGCGGATATTGTCTTCGCAGGCATCCAGCGCCGGCAAGTCGGTGAAAATCGGTATGAGATCGACAATCGGCTTGGCCATGATCGCCGGGATCGACGTCGAGCCGATATGTTCGACGCGAAGCAGCGCCGCACCGAGCGCCGTTTTCAGCCGCTGCGTTTCTTGCGAAGCGAGCAAGGCCCATTCGCTGCGGTGGGGCACAAGTTCGACCCCGATCTTGTCTGGTGGTTTGTCGAGCACGACGCCACCCTAAAACAAAAAAGCCCCGATTTTCATCGGGGCCTTTTCGCGTTTCACACTTCAGTCTTAGCGGCGGTCGCCCATCAGGCGCATCAACATGACGAACAGGTTGATGAAGTCGAGGTAGAGCGCCAGCGCACCCATGATCGCGCCGCGGCCGGAGGCCGTGCCGTCCATGTTCGGCTGGTACATTTCCTTGATCTTCTGCGTGTCGTAGGCGGTGAGGCCGGTGAAGATCACCACGCCGAGCACCGAGATCACGAACTGCAGCATCGAGGACTGGAAGAACATTCCCACCACCGATGCGATGATGATGCCGATCAGGCCCATGAACAGGAACGAGCCGAAGCCGGTGAGATCGCGTTTGGTGGTGTAGCCCCACAGGCTCATGCCGCCGAACATCGCGGCGGTGATGAAGAACACCTGCGCCACGCTTGCGCCCGTGTAGAGCAGCAGGATCGGGGCGAGCGAAACGCCCATCAGCGTGGCATAGCCCCAGAACGTCGTCTGGGCGGCTTGCACGCTCATCTTGTTGATGCGGAACGACAGGAAGAACACCAGACCCAGCGGGGCGAACAGCGCCACCCAGCCCAGCATCGACAGGGCGTAGGCCCCGTTCGGCGTGACCTGGAAAAACACCGCGCGCACCGGCGCGACGTTGGCGACGATCCACGCGCTGATGCCGGTGAGCACCAGGCCGGACAGCATGTAGTTGTAGACCCGGAGCATGTGCGCCCGCAGACCGGCGTCGTAAAGTTCCGCCGTCGTCGACGGGGCCCGTAAGACCCGATTGTCGTAGTCAGCCATAATTCAAAAATCCTCCTTGCCGGCGCAGGGCCGGTGATCACCGTAATATCGGGTGCCGCGATGGCTATATCAAGGCCGGTCGCGGGGCGGGGTTTTCGGGATTAATTATGACGAATCAGCAAGATAAGGCCGTCTGGCCCCAGCTAGGGGTTGCGCAGCTGGGTTGAAGGCTTGGCCGCCAGCGCCACCCAGGCCCCGATCAGGCCCATGGCGAGCGTCACCGCGCCCCCGCCCAGCACGGTGAGAAGGGCCGCTGCCGGATCGAACACGAAGGGCACGCCGAACACCTGTTTGGTGACGATGGAGGCGGCGAGCGTTCCGGCGGCGAGCGCGAGGACGCCCGTCACCAGGCCGAGCAGGCCATATTCGAGCGCATAGATGCCCGCGATCTGGCCGCGCGTCATGCCCAGCACCTTGAGCACGGTGGAATCGTAAAGCCTTGCGCGTTGTCCCGCCGCAATCGCGCCTGCCAGCACCAGCAATCCGGCGAAGATCGTGAGCAGGCTGGCGGCGCGCACGCCGAGCGCGAGCTCCTGCAGAAGGGTGTTCACCTGCGCGATGGCATCTTTCACGCGCACGGCGGAGACATTGGGGAATTTGTCGGTGATGGCGCGGTAGACGGCGTTCTCGTCATGCGGGTCGACGCGCACGGTGGCAAGGAAGGAATGCGGCGCCTTGTCGATGATGCCGGGCGAGAGGATGAGCACGAAGTTCTGCCGCCCGCTGGCGAAGTTGACGTTGCGCAGGTTGGTGATGCGCCCCGTCATCTCGCGGCCCAGCACGTTGAGCGTGAGGGTGTCGCCGAGTTTCAGATGCATGCCTTTGGCGAGATCGGCATCGAACGAGATTTGCGTGGGGCCGGAATAATTGGCGGGCCACCATTGGCCTTCGGTGATGTCGGTGCCGGGTGGGGGCGAGGCTGCATAGGTGATGCCGCGGTCGCCGTTCACCGCCCATTTGGCGTCGTTCTCGATCTTGGCGTCGCGTGCGGGTGTGCCGTTGAGCGCGGTGATCCGTCCACGGATCATCGGGGTGCGTTTGTAATCCGCCGCCGAACGGAAATGGGTGACGGCCTTGTCGAAGGCTTGGGCTTCATCGGGCTGAATGTCGATGAAGAAGAAGCTGGGTGCGGTGCCGGGAAGATCGTCTTGCACCTGTGCGGAAATCGTGCGGTCGAGAAGGGCAACGGTTGCGAGCAGGGTGAGGCCGAGACCCAATGCGGTGACGACGGCGACCGTGTGCGCACCGGGGCGCGTGAGATTGGCGAGCGCGAGACGCAATCCCGAACGGCGCGGATGCGGTAGGGCTTTCAACAAAAGCCGCAACCCTTCGCCCACAATGCGAAGGATCACCAGACCGGCAGCGATGCCGCCGAGGAATTCCAATGCGAATATGGGTGCGGGGGACAGCACGAACGCAAGCGCCACGATCAACGCGCCAGCGATGGCGGCCGCCAAGAGATAAGGCCAACGGCCGCGAGCGCTGGATCGCGCGATGAGATCGCGGAAGAGGCTTGCGGGCTGGATTTCGCGCGCGCGTGCCAGCGGCGGAATGCCGAACGCGGCGGCGGAGAGCAAACCGAACACGGCGGCGAGTGCCAGCGGCAGCGGATAGATCTTGAAATCGGCGGGAATGGGAAGCGCGCTCGCAAAGAATTTCGCGAACAGGAAGGGGAGGGTAGCGCCGATTGCGAGACCGATCACCACGGCCAATGCCGCGATTGCCATCACTTGCAGAAAGAAAGCGAGGAAGATCAATTGGCCGTCGGCGCCGAGCGATTTCAGGATCGCGATTTCGTTGCGCTTGCGGTCGAGAAAGGCGGAGATCGCCTGCCCCGCGCCGACGCCGCCCACCGCGAGCGCGGTGAGGCCGACGAGCGTGAGAAACATCGTGATCTGCGAGATGAAATTGCTGGTGCCGGGTGTGGCGTTGTCGCGGTCGCGCATTTCCCAACCCGCATCGGGAAAGGTTTTTAACGCTTCGGCGCGGAATTGTGCGGGCGTTCGCGAGGGCGGCATCGCCACGCGATAGGAATATTGGATCAGGCTTCCCAGGGTGACGAGGCCGGTGCGTTTCAACCCTGCATCGGAAATCATCACATGCGGGCCGAGGCTGAAACCGCCGGAGATGCGATCCGGTTCGTTGGCAAGAACGGCGGCGATGCGAAAATTCTGTGTGCCGATGCGCATCAACCCGCCGCGCGACAGGTGCAGGCGGTCGAGCAGGGTTTGTTCGGCGGCGGCACCGCAGATGTCCTGTTCGCATTTCAACGCGTCTGCGAGTTTGATGTTGGGCGAAAGGCCGACGCTGCCATAGAGCGGATAAAGCTTGTCGATGGCTTTGAGTTCGACAAGCTGGCGTTCTTCTTCCTTGCCGTTCTTCAGCGCATAGGCCATGCCGCGCATCGAGATCGTTTCGGTAACGCGGCCATATTTTTCGAGCAGCGCGTGTTCGGCTTGTGTTGTTTCGCGGTGGACGAGACCGACAGAAACGTCTCCGCCCAGAAGCGTGCGGCCCTGTTCGGCCAATCCGGTGAGGAAAGACTGCGACAGCGAGCCGACGCTGGCGATGGCGGCAACGCCCAGCACCAGCGACGCCAGAAAGATGCGAAATCCCGAAAGACCGCTGCGCATTTCGCGCCGGGCAAGTTTCAGCGCGAGACCGAACCGTTTCAAACGCGCTCATCCGCCACGATGCGGCCATCCTTCAGGCGAACGATGCGGCCGCAACGCCGCGCCAAAGCCTCTTCATGCGTCACGAGAAACAGAGTGGTCTTGGCGCGCGCGTGCAGCGCGAAGATGAGATCGGCGATCTCGCTGCCCGTTGCGCCGTCGAGATTGCCGGTGGGTTCGTCCGCGAACAACACTTTCGGTTGCGTCGCCATCGCGCGGGCGAGCGCCACGCGTTGCTGTTCGCCGCCGGAAAGTTGGCCGGGGTAATGATCGGTGCGCGCGCTCAAACCAACAGCCGCCAGTTCGGCCTGCGCGCGGTCGAACGCATTGTCGGCGCCGCCCATCTCCAGCGGCACGGCCACGTTTTCCAGCGCGGTCATGGTGGGGATCAGGTGAAAAGACTGAAACACGATGCCGATGCGGCCGCGCCGGAAACGGGCAAGCGCATCTTCGCCCATGCGGGTGATGTCGGTGCCGTCGATCACCACGCGGCCGGAGGTCGCCGCTTCGAGGCCCGCCGCCACCATCAAGAGCGAGGATTTGCCGGAACCCGATGGCCCCAGAAGTGCGATGGTTTCGCCGTCGCCGACGCCAAGGCTGACCCCGTTCAAAATGTTGACCGCCCCGGCGGCGCTCGCCAAGTTGAGCCGCACGTCTTCCAACTGAATGGCTGGTGGGCGAGTCTGCATCGGATGATTCTTTCCCTCTCAGGCGATATGGCATGATCTCCGCGCGTTTCAAGCTGACAGGCTGGATAATCGCGGGCCTTTTCGCGCTCGCGACGCCTGCACTGGCCGCTCCGGTCAAGCTGCTCACCTTTGGCACGAGTCTGACACAGGGCTATGGCCTTCCCCCCGGCACGGAGTATCCCGCCGTGCTCGAAGACCGGCTGAAGGCGGCGAAGATCGATGTGAAGGTGATCAACGCCGGCGTTTCGGGCGACACGAGCGCGGGCGGCCTATCGCGGATCGACTGGTCGCTGGCCGATCATCCCGATGCCGCGATTGTGGAGTTGGGATCGAACGATGCCTTGCGCGGGCTTTCGCCGAAGCAGACGGAGAAGAATATCTCCGACGTTCTGGCGAAGCTGAGGGCAGCGCATGTGAAGGTGTTGCTGCTGGGCATGAAGGCGCCGCGCAATCTGGGGCCGGAATATGCGGCCGAGTTCGATCCGATCTATCCCAGGCTCGCGAAGAAATATGACGTGGCGCTTTATCCGTTTGTGCTGGATGGGGTGGCGTTGAACCCGAAGCTCAATCAGGCCGATGGGATGCATCCCAATCCCGACGGTGTGAAGATCATCGTTTCGCGGTTGCTGCCTTATGTGAAGAAACTTTTGGGGCGCTGATGTTCAAACGTCTGGCATCGGTGGGCGGGTTCACGCTTCTGTCGCGCATCACGGGGTTCATCCGTGACGTGCTGATGGCGGCGATGCTGGGCGCGGGGCCGTTGTCGGATGCGTTCCTGGTGGCGTTCCGGCTGCCTAACAATTTCCGTGCGATCTTTGCGGAAGGCGCGTTCAACCTCGCCTTCCTGCCGCGTTATGCCGCGATGCGCGAGACCGATGGGCACGATGCGGCTTCGCGTTTCGCCAATCGTGTTTATTCATGGCAGATGATCACGCAGGTGGTCCTTCTTCTGGCCGCGCTGGGCGCGATGCGGCCGATCATTTCGGTGATGGCGCCGGGATTTGCGGCGCATCCGGGACAGTTGGAGCTGGCGACCACGCTGGCGCGCATTGCATTCCCGTATCTCATCTTCACCGTTGTGGCGGTGCAGCTTTCGGCGATGCTGAACGCGGTGGGCAAGTTCGCGGCGGCATCCGCATGGTCGATCTTCCTCAACGTCGCAATGATCGGGGCGCTGTTCTGTGCGCCGTTCTTTCCCAATGCGGCTTATGCGGCGGCATGGGGTGTGTTCGCGGCGGGTATTCTGCAGTTGATTTTCATCGTGTGGGCAGCGGCGCGCAGCCATTTGCGGTTGCGGTTCGAACGCCCGCGCTGGACGCCGGAGATCAAGCACTTCCTGCTGGCGCTGGGTGCGGCGACGATTGGCTCTGCCAGCGTGCAGATCGGCTTGTTCATCGACAATGTGATCGCGAGCTTTCTGCCCTCCGGCGATCTGACGGCGCTTTATTATGCGGACCGTATCAACCAGCTTCCGATGGGAACGCTGGCTGTTGCCATCGGCACGGTGTTGTTGCCGGAAATGTCGTCGCTGTTGGCAAAGGGTGATCGCGGTGGTGCGGATGCAGCACAGAACCGTTCGGCGGCGCTGGCGTTGTTTCTGACGTTGCCGTTCGTGGCGGCGTTTATGACCGTGCCGCTCACGATCATGCAAGGGTTGTTTGCGCATGGCGCGTTTCATCTGGAAGCGGCGCGGATTTCGGCCAACGCGCTGATGGCCTATGGCGTGGGATTGCCCGCGTTCGTTTTGATCCGCTGCGTGTCGCCCGCGTTCTACGCGCGCGGCGATACGGCGACGCCGGTGCGCGCGACCGTGGCCGCGGTGGCGGTGAACATCGCGTTGAAGGTCGCGCTTGTGTGGGGCGCGCATCTTGGCGCTGCGGGAATTGCGCTCGGCACTTCGCTTGCCGCGTGGGTGAATGTGGGCGTGCTGGTGATGCTGGCGCGCTCGCGCGGATTTCTCACCATCGATCATGTGTTCCGGCGTTCGCTGTTGCCGACGTTCCTCGCCACGGCTGTGACGGGTGCTGGCGCGTTGGCCGGTGTTTGGCTGGCGATGCAGGTTCCGATGCAGAACGCGGTGTTCGCGGATGAAGCAGCGCTTGCTTGCGCGATTGTGTGCGGCGGCGCGGCGTTTTTGCTGGTAGGGTTTCTGTTCCGCAAGGCGTTGCCGCTGGGCCGTTTGTCGCGAGGCCGCACATGATCCGGTTGTTCACCGCCATCGATTTGCCCGATCCGATTGCGGAGTCGCTCGTGCGATTGCAAGCGGGTGTGCCGGGTGCGCGCTGGCAGGAGCGCGAGCAATTGCATCTGACCTTGCGGTTCATCGGCGAGGTGGATCAGCGCGATGCGGCGTCCATCGACGAGATGCTATCGTCCATCGATGCGCCACATATGACGCTGGAACTGAAATCGGTCGGCGAGTTCGGCGGCAAGAACCCGCGCGCGTTGTGGGCGGGTGTGGTGGCGAACGAGGCGCTTTCGCATTTGCAGCGCAAGATCGAAAGCCTTTTGCAGCGGTTGGGCCTGCCGGCGGAGGAGCGCAAGTTCACGCCGCATGTGACCTTGGCGCGGCTGCGCGGCACGCCGGTCGGCGCGGTGATGGATTTCATCACCGATCACGGGCTTTATGCGAGCGGGCCGTTCGAGGCGCGGGGCTTCACACTCTTTTCCAGCCATCTTTCGCCGAACGGGAGCATTTACACGCCCGAACGCGTTTATCCTTTGCGATAGGAGAATTCCCAATGAAAAAACTCGAAGGCGACGCGCGCAAGGCCGCACTGGCGAAAGTGCCCGCGTGGAAAGAGGTTTCGGGGCGCGATGCGATCACGCGCAAGTTCGAATTCGTCGATTTCAACGAGGCGTTCGGATTCATGTCCCGCGTGGCGCTGCTGGCGGAGAAGATGGATCACCATCCCGAATGGTTCAACGTCTACAAGACGGTGGAGGTGACGCTTTCCACCCACGATGCCGACGGCGTGACCGACAATGACGTGCAGATGGCCATCGCGATGGATGGTTACGCCAAACGCTGATGCGGCTGCTCGCGATTTCGGGAAGTTTGCGCGAGGCATCTTCCAACACCGTGCTGCTGAAGGCGGCGCGGCTTGTTGCACCTGAAGGTATCGAGATCGAGCTTTATCAGGGGCTCGGTTCGCTGCCGCATTTCAATCCGGATCTGGATGTCGAGCCGTTGCCGCCTGCGGTCGCGGATCTGCGGGCGCGCATCGCGGCGGCAGATGGCTTGCTGATCTCCTCACCGGAATATGCGCGCGGGGTTCCGGGGTCGCTGAAGAATGCGCTCGACTGGTTGGTGAGCGGCGCGGAATTTCCGGAGAAACCGGTTGCGTTCTTCAACGCCTCGGATCGCAGCGTGAATGCGCAAGCCGCGTTGCGGCTGACGCTCGAAACGATGTCGGGGCGGATGGTGGACGAAGCAATGGTGACGGTTCGTTTGCTGGGCAAGGCGCAGACGGCGGAAGAGATTGCGAGCGATCCGGAGATTGCGCGGACAGTCCGTTCGGCGCTTCAGGCGTTCGCGAAAGCTATTACACCGCGAACTTGAACGCTTCTCCGTCGCGTTCAATCCGTCCTGCTGTCGGTGCCGCGAAATGCGTGCCGATCACCAGCACCGGTTTTTCCGACCATTCTTTCAGCATCGCGCGGCGGGTGGCTTCGGCGGCGAGGCGGTCGCTGTCGTATGGCGTGGCCCAGTTGGGATGTGCCATCTGGATGGGGTGGTGGATCATGTCGCCGGTGATGATGGCGGTTTCGCCTTTGGATTCGATCACCACGCTGACGTGACCCGGCGTGTGCCCCGCTGTCGGCACCAGGCGGATTTCCGGCGAGATGCGGTGGTTCATTTCCACCATGTCGGCCTGGCCGGACTCGAAAATGGGTTTCACCGAATCTGCCATCACCTGCGTTTGTTCTTCGTCGGCGTCGAAGGTTTGCCAGTGCTGGAATTCTTCGCGGCCGATCAGATAGCGCGCGTTGGGGAAGGTGGGTTGCCACTTGCCGTCCACCAGCATGGTGTTCCAGCCAACGTGATCGACATGCAGATGCGTGCAGACGACGGTGTTGATGGTTTCGCGCGGGCAGCCCGCATCGGCCAGGTGTTGCAGGAAGGCGGTTTGCAGCGGGCTGTGCAGGGTGAGGCCGCGCGGCTTGTCGTTGCCGATGCAGGTGTCGACGATCAGTTTCTGGCCCGGCGCTTCCACCAGAAGCGCGTGGATCGACAGAATCAGCAAACCGTCCGGCGTGATGAAATGCGGGCTAAGCCAGGGGATCGCCTTCAACGCTTGCGGCGAGGCATAGCGGATGAACGGCGTCCTTTCGCTATAGGGAACAGGCACTTCCATCTCGACGATTCGCGTGATGGTGACGTCGCCGATCTTCCAGCGCAGCATTTCCAGCCCCGAAAACATGTCCCTTTCAAAGACAATGCCGCGTTCGCTGAGCAAAAACCAGCGGGAACCGGAACGGATCATTACCGTTATCTGGTCGGAAACTTCAGAAATGTAGTGTCATGGCTGACAGCACGAATAGCAGTGGCGGCGCAACGCCTTGGCTCGCGTTTCTGGTGGGCGGGTTGATTGTGGCGGTGGCGGCGCTCGGTTTCTTCATGTTCACCGGCGGTCACTTTGGTGCGCCGCAGGCATCGGCGCCGACACATATGAACGTGACGGTGAAGGCGCCGAAGGGCCATTAGGCGCTTCGAAGCCCTTCGAGCATCATGCGCAGCGCGGCGGATAGGTCGCGCGCGCGCTTCTTCGGTTCCTGCGATTTGGCGCAGACCAGACACGCTTCCATCACCGCGCCCATGAAAAGCTGCGTGGCGGCTTCTACGCGCGGGGGGGCCGCTGACTTTCCCAGAATGAGTTCCATCACGGTTTTGGCGCCCGCGCCGAAATAACGGTCGTCGATCTCGCGCCATTTTTGCCAGCCGATGACGACCGGGCCGTCGATCAGAAGTATCTGGCGGATCCCCGGTTCGTTTGCATCGACCAGATAGCGCAATACGAGTGCCGCGATCTGATCCAGCGGATCGGTCATTTTCAGGATGGCGGGGGAGGGCGGCGTGCTGGCCAATTCGGCTTGCACGTTTTCGAGCACCTGCGTGAAGATTTCTTCCTTCGATGCGAAGTGATGATAGACCGCGCCTTTGGCGACGCCCGCGCCGGCCGCGATATCGTCGATGCTCGTTTCCCCGAACCCGCGCGCGGCAAAAAGTTTGCGCGCCGCCTTGAGTATGGCGGCGATAGTGGATTCGCGCCGCTCGGATTGCCGCACCATGGTCCAACCTTGACAACCGACTTATGGTCGGTAAATGTAGACTTGAAGTCGGTAATATAAACCGGGAGGTTCCCGATGCAAAGTCTTTCCTCGACGCTGTGTTTTGCGGGCGTTCTGCTGTTCGTGTTGGGGCTGGCGACGGGTTTTGCGATTCCGAAGCTGCGCAGTTCGCGCATCGGGCTTTCGGCGCATCTCACGGGTGTGCAAAGCGGCACGTTCCTGATCGCGATGGGGCTTTTGTGGCCGAAGCTCGCGTTGTGGCCTTCCCTGAGCAACCTCATCGGCCATGCGATCTGGATTTCGCTTTATGCGGTCTTCATATCGCTGGTGCTGGCGGCGGCGTTTGGGGCAGGGCGCGATCTGCCCATCGCGGGCGGCGGTATTTCCACCACGCGCGGCAAACAGATCGCGGTCACTGCGCTGATGGCTGCGGGATCACTCGCCATTCTGGTAGCGACAGCTGCGGTTCTGATCGGTTGGCAGTGGGTTTAGCGCTTCGCGTTCTTCACCAGATCGCTCACCACACCCGGATCGGCCAAGGTTGAGATATCGCCGAGGTTCGAGGTGTCGCCTTCCGCGATCTTGCGCAGGATGCGGCGCATGATCTTTCCCGAACGCGTCTTCGGCAGGCCGGGCGCGAACTGAATCGCATCGGGCTTGGCGATGGGCGAGAGGTGTTTGGAAACGAAGGCTTTCAATTCGTTGGCCAATGCATCGGTTGGCGCGATATCCAGTTTCAAGGTGACATAGGCGTAGATGCCCTGACCCTTGATGTCGTGCGGGAAGCCCACGACGGCGGCTTCCGCCACCGAATGATGTTCGACCAGCGCACTTTCGATTTCCGCGGTGCCAAGCCTGTGACCGGAGACGTTGATCACATCGTCCACACGTCCGGTGATCCAGTAATAACCGTCTTCGTCGCGGCGGCAGCCGTCGCCGGTGAAATATTTGCCGCGATAGGTTTTGAAATAGGTGTCGATGAAGCGCTGGTGATCGCCATAGACCGAACGCATCTGGCCCGGCCAGGATTCGGTGAGCACAAGATTGCCGGCGGCCGCGCCTTCCAGAACCTTTCCATCGGCATCGACCAGTTGCGGCACGATGCCGAACAACGGCTTCGTCGCCGAACCGGGTTTAAGATCGGTGGCGCCCGGTAATGGCGAAATGAGAATGCCGCCGGTTTCGGTTTGCCACCATGTGTCCACCACCGGGCAGCGGCTATCGCCCACCGTGCGGTAATACCAGAGCCACGCTTCGGGATTGATCGGTTCGCCGACGCTGCCGAGCAAACGCAAACTCGCGCGAGACGTTTTCGTCACCGGCGCTTCGCCTTCGCGCATCAACGCGCGGATCGCGGTGGGCGCGGTGTAGAAGATGTTGACCTTGTGCTTGTCGATCACCTCCCAGAAGCGCGAGGTGGTGGGATAGTTGGGCACGCCTTCGAACATCAGCGTCGTCGCGCCGTTGGCGAGCGGGCCGTAGACGATATAGCTGTGGCCGGTGACCCAGCCCACGTCGGCGGTGCACCAATAGATGTCGCCGTCGTGATAATCGAACACATATTGGTGCGTGAACGCAGCGAACATCAAATAGCCGCCGCTGGTGTGCAGCACGCCTTTGGGTTTGCCGGTGGAGCCGGAAGTATAAAGAATGAACAGCGGATCTTCCGCGTTCATCTCCACCGCAGGGCAATCGGTTGAAACCTTCGCCGCCGCTTCGTGATACCAGACATCGCGGCCCGCATGCATGTGCACTTTCGCGCCGGTGCGCTTGACCACGATCACGGTCTTCACATCCGGGCATTGGGTGAGCGCGAGATCGGTGTTCATCTTCAGCGCAATGGGCTTACCGCCGCGCAAACCTTCGTCCGACGTCAGCACCACGGTGCTCGCGCAATCGATGATGCGGCCCGCAAGGCTATCCGGCGAGAAACCGGCGAATACCACCGAATGCACCGCGCCGATGCGCGCGCAGGCGAGCATCGCGTAAGCCGCTTCCGGGATCATCGGCAGGTAGATGGTAACGCGGTCGCCCTTTTTGACATTGTGCGACTTCAGCACATTGGCGAAACGGCAAACCTCGCGATGCAGCTCTTCATAGGTGATGGCCTTGGACTGCGACGGATCATCGCCCTCCCACAAAATCGCCGTCTGCTTGGCGCGATTTGGCAAATGCCGGTCGATGCAATTGGCCGCAACATTCAGCGAACCGTCCTCGAACCATTTGATGTGCAGATCGTCCGGCTGCCACGAAACGTTCTTCACCTTGGTGAACGGCTTGATCCAGTCGATACGTTGCGCATGTTCCGCCCAGAACCCGTTCGGGTCTTTCACCGAGCGCGCATACATTTCTTCGTACTTTTTCTGGTCGATCAGCGCGCGCTTCTTCCAGGCTTCGGGAACGGGGATCAGAGTGTCGGACATGGCGTTTCCAGCGTTGTTTGGCGGATATTGGCTGGCATGCGGCGCAGCTTCAAGCCTTTGGTGGCCAGTCGCGCGCGCCATGAATGATACGGAGTATTTCGACTTCGTTCGTAAGCGCCCGATAGATCAGCTTGTATTGTGTACGGGCGACAACAAGCATTCGTGTGCCGGGCTCGGGACCTTTGCGGCCCATCTGGGGAAATTCGTCCAGCCTGTCGGCCGCCAATTCGATGGTTTGCACCAAACGGTCGGCTGCGGTTTCATTGTCTTGAGCGACATATTCCCAGGCATCTTGGGCGTCAGTAATAGCATCCGACGTCCACTTGACCATGGTTAGGCCGCTTTCTGCTTTTCGCGTTTCCTTTTTGCGATGTGTTCTTTTATCCGGCGCATGGCTTCTTCATGCGGAATCAAATCGCCCCGATCAGCAGAAGCGATACCTTTGCGCACTTCCTTGATGAACCAGGTTTCGTAATCGATATGATGCTGCAACAGCTTCTCGACGGCGCGAGATTTGGTGTTGCCGGTGATCTTTGCGTAACCGTCAAGCTTCTTGCTCAGGGAAGGGCTGATACGCGCGGTCAGCACAACGGATTTGGTCGGACGCTTGGGCATGAGGACTCCGTGTATTCACTTGTATACATTGTATACAAATTGTTCGGAAAACTCAACCCACCTCTTCCCCATCCTGACCCGGCCGCGGCGGGTCTAGCCGGATCGACGAAGGGGTCTTCGAGAATTTGACCGGCGGTTTCATCGCGCGCCATTTGCCTTCGGTGGGGTGGTCGCGGAGTTGGAAGAAGTTCACTGCTTTCAGATGCGGGTCTTCCAGCACTTCGTCCAGCGTGTTGGCGCGCATGATGGGGATGCGGTGTTCGTCGCCCAGTTTCATCCATTCGTCGGTGGTGTGGGCGAGCGCTGCTTCGCGCAGCATTTCGTAATAGACGGCGACGCGCGAACCTTTGGGTGCGTTTACGAAACGCTCGCTTTCATAAGCGTTGGGGATGCCGCCGAGTTCGAGGAACTTGGCCGATGCCGCGCGGCTCACCGGTTGGATCGCGATGTGGCCGTCTTTGGTCTTCAGCGGGCGGCGGTCGTTGGCGAGCGCCGGCGTGTGGCCGATGCGCCCCGAATGTGGTTCAAACGATGCGCCGTAAAGATGTTCCACCATCATGAAGTGGGTGAAGGATTCCAGCATCGGCACTTCCACGAATTGGCCTTCACCGGTGCGCTCCCGATGGAAGAGGGCGGCGAGTACGGCGTAAGTCGCGTGCAAACTCGAAACCTTGTCGGCGACGAAAGAGGGCAAGAGCCGCATGTCGTCATTGCCATCGACGCGCGGCAGAAGATCGGAAGCACCCGATGCCGATTGCACCAGATCGTCGAACGCTTGACGCCCGGCGTAAGGGCCGTCGGAGCCATAGCCCACGCAATGGACATAGACGATGGAAGGATTGAGCTTGGAGACTTCGTCGTAACCGAAACCCAGCCGCGCCATCGCATCGACGCGCACGTTGTGGATGAACACCTGCGCGGTGGGGATGAGCGCGCGCAGCTTCTCGCGCGCGGCTTCCTCTTTCAGATCCAGCGTGATGGATTTCTTGTTGCGATTGAGCGCCATGTAGACGGAGCCCATATCGTCGTGCTTGCCGTATTTGCCGGAATGGCGCTGGCGGTCACCGCCGGGGTTTTCCACCTTGATCACCTCCGCGCCCATATCGCCCAGGGTCTGCGTGGCGTAAGGGCCGAAGATGAATTCCGTCAGATCGATGATGCGCACGCCTTTGAGCGGGCCGTGATTGTCAGTCATGAATGTATCCCTAGAATAGCGATTGGCAGGGAGATTAAGCCATGCCCGGCAAGGAGCAAGCGTTCCGGCCCAGCGTCTCGGACGCAGCGCTGAAGGCAGCCACGGCCAAGGATTGGGCGGGCTGGTTTGCCGTGCTCGACCGGGCAAAAGCGTCCGCGCTCAGCCACAAGGACATTGCGCGTCTTATCGTTGAGCGACACAAAATTCCCGGCTGGTGGGCGAGAGACCATCACGGTAAATTTCGAACGCGCGCGGGGCTTGCGCGTGCGCCATCAGAAGGCGGGCGGTCAATTCTCTGTCAGTGTGTCGAAAACTTTTCCGCGCGATGTTGCCACGCTTTACCGCGCCGTTGTGAACACTGACTGCCGTGTAAGGTGGCTCCCTACAGGTGGGTTCAAAATCTCTTCGCAAACAACGCACAAGTACGTGCGTGGCACGTGGAAACTTAGAGGGCGAATAGAGTTCGGGTTCCTTCCGAAAGGCGCCGATAAGGCCCAAATGACAGTGCAAATCGACAAGCTGAAAGATAGCGCAGCAGTTGAGCGCGAACGCGCGTTGTGGAAGAAAGCTTATGTGAAGCTGTCGGCAATGCTGGAAGTCTGAATGCAATTGCACCTCTCGACCTGGCAGGAGATCGAGAAACATCTCGAAAAGTCGAAGGCGATTTTGATCCCTATCGGCTCGACGGAACAGCACGGCCCCAACGGCCTGCTCGGCACCGATGCGCTGTGCCCGGAGATCATCGGCAGGCGCGCGGGCGAAGAAGCGAACATTCTTGTCGGCCCGACCTTCAATGTCGGTCAGGCGCAACATCACATGAGCTTTGCGGGCACCATCACCTTGCGCCCCTCCACCATGATCGCTGCGATGACCGATTGGGCGCAGAGCCTTTCGCATCACGGCTTCGAACGGATTTATTGGCTGAACGGGCATGGCGGCAACATCGCCACCATCAATGCCGCGTTCGCCGAGATCTATCATTCCATGAGCCTGGACCGCACCGGCACCAACAGCGGAACTTTGCGCTGCATGTTGCGCAACTGGTGGGAGCTGCCCGGCGTGATGGACATCTGCCGCCAATTGTTCCCGGTGGGCGAGGGCAGCCATGCCACGCCTTCCGAAGTTTCGGTCACTTACTTCGCTTACCCGCAGGCGCAGAAACGCGTGAGCATGACGCCGCGCATCGCACCCACCGGCCCCATCTTCGACGCACAGGATTATCGCCGCCGATTCCCCGACGGGCGCATCGGTTCCGACCCGTCGCAGGCCACGCCCGAAGCGGGCGAAAAGCTTGTTACCGCCGCGGTCAGGGGCGTTATTCGGGAATTTCAACAATTCGCTGCGGCTTGAACGAATCCTCAGCATGACAAGGGGATAGGTTTGCTCTAGCTTTCGCTCATCCCAGGGGCGCTCCCACCGGAGCTGAGATCGCAATCACGCGGGTCCCTTAGAACCTGATCCGGTTAAGACCGGCGTAGGGAGAGGCGAATGAACAAGCCCATACTCAATTCCAAATCCGTTGAAATCACCCGTGGGCCGTTGCCCGGTTCGCGCAAGCTGATTGTTGACGGCGTGCCGTTTCGCGAGGTGGCGCTTTCGGGCGGTGAGCCCAGCGTCAGGCTCTACGACACATCGGGGCCTTATACCGACGATGCCACCACCATCGACATCGAGAAGGGTTTGGCCGCGCTCAGGCGCGAATGGATTTTGGCCCGCGGCGACGTGGAAGAATATGACGGCCGCGCCCGCAAACCGGAAGACGATGGGCTGAAGCGCGGCGAGCTTCTTTCCGTGCCGCAATTCGACCGCGCAGGGCGCGCCCCGCTGCGGGCGAAGGCGGGCAAGAATGTTACCCAACTGCATTACGCGCGCCAGGGCATCATCACGCAGGAAATGAAATTCATCGCGGCGCGCGAAAATCTGGGCCGCTCGAAATTGCGCGATGGCAATTCGTTCGGGGCTGCGATCCCCGACGAGATCACGGCGGAATTCGTGCGCGATGAAGTGGCGCGCGGCCGCGCCATCATTCCCGCCAACATCAACCACCCCGAAACCGAGCCGATGATCATCGGGCGGAATTTCCTGACCAAGGTGAACGCCAATATCGGCAATTCCATCGTCACCTCGGGCGTGGCCGAGGAAGTGGAAAAGCTCGTCTGGTCGATCCGCTGGGGCGGCGACACGGTGATGGATCTTTCGACCGGGCGGCACATCCACACCATCCGCGAATGGATCATCCGCAACTCGCCGGTGCCGATCGGCACGGTGCCGATCTATCAGGCGCTGGAAAAGGTGGGCGGCGTCGCCGAAGATCTGACGTGGGACATCTATCGCGACACGCTGATCGAACAATGCGAACAGGGCGTGGATTATTTCACCGTGCATGCGGGCGTGCGGCTGGCGCACATTCCGCTGACGGCGGATCGCGTGACGGGTATCGTGAGCCGTGGCGGCTCCATTCTCGCCAAATGGTGCCTGGCCCATCACAAAGAGAATTTCCTCTACACGCATTTCGAAGAGGTCTGCGAACTTCTGAAAGCCTATGACGTGTCGTTTTCGCTGGGCGACGGTTTGCGGCCCGGTTCGATTGCCGATGCGAACGATGCGGCGCAATTCGCCGAACTCGAAACGCTGGGCGAATTGAACCGCATCGCACAGAAGCACGACGTGCAGGTGATGATCGAAGGCCCCGGCCATGTGCCGATGCACAAGATCAAGGAGAACATGGATCGCCAGCTAAAGGCTTGCGACGAAGCCCCGTTCTACACGCTCGGGCCGCTGACGACCGACGTGGCGCCGGGTTACGATCACATCACATCCGCCATCGGTGCGGCGATGATCGGCTGGTTCGGCACAGCGATGCTTTGCTACGTCACGCCGAAGGAACATCTGGGCCTGCCGGATCGCGACGACGTGAAAGCCGGCGTGATCGCCTATCGCATCGCCGCCCACGCATCGGATCTGGCGAAAGGCCATCCGGCCGCGCGCATCTGGGACGATGCGATGAGCAAGGCCCGCTTCGAATTTCGCTGGCGCGACCAGTTCGCGCTCGCCCTCGACCCCGAAACCGCGCAGCTCTATCACGACGAAACGCTGCCCGCGGACGGCGCGAAGGTCGCGCATTTCTGTTCGATGTGCGGCCCGAAATTCTGCTCGATGAAGATCAGCCAGGAAGTGCGCGACGCCGCCAAAGGCCAGAACGACACGCTCTCGACGGCAGAAATCCGCGCCGCAATGGCGAAGAAGGCTGAAGAATTCCGCGAACATGGCGGTGAGATTTATCTGCCGAAGGACGCGGCGGAATAATGCCCGACATCGTTCCCGCCAAATCCGCTTTGCTGCTGATGGATTTTCAGAACGCCATCGTCAGCATGGTGGGTGAGGCTGGGCCTTCGCTTGTGGAACGCGCGGTCAAGGCGCGTGCCGCCGCGCGTGCGCGCGGCATGGCGGTGATGCATGTGCGCGTGGCGTTTTCCGATGCGGATTACGCTGCGATTTCGCCGCGCAACAAATCCTTCGCTGCCTTGGCGCAGAGCCGCCGGTTGCCGGATGGCAGTTCGGATGCCGCGATTCATTCCGCGCTTTCCCCCGCGGACAACGAAGAAGTCTTCATCAAGCACCGCGTCGGCGCGTTCAGCACCACCAATCTCGCCCAACGGTTGACGGCAAGAGGGATCGACACACTGGTGCTTTCGGGCATCGCCACGAGCGGGGTGGTGCTGTCTACTTTGCGCGATGCGGCCGATCACGATTACCGGTTGTTCGTGTTATCGGATTGCTGTGCCGATGCGGATGCCGAAGTTCATCGCGTGCTGATGGAAAAGGTTTTCCCGCGGCAGGCCGATGTGCTGACGCTGGCGGATTTTCTGCAATAACCGGCAATCAGCGCTTGTTTCATTATATCCCACCACCGCCATCTGACTTATCCTGTGTCAAAGCTATGGGGATCACTATGAAAATTCGTCTGCTATTGGGCGCGCTGCTGGCGCTTGCATTCGTGTCGCCTGCCGCGGCTGGCGTCATGCCGTTTCCGGCTTCGTTTCACACGCAGGAAATCAAGACCAATGGCACCACGCTGTATGTGCGTGTCGGCGGCAAGGGGCCTGCGGTCGTGCTGCTGCATGGTTTCGGCGATAGCGGCGATATGTGGGCGCCGGTTGCCGCGAAGCTGGTGAAGGATCACACCGTCGTCGTGCCCGATCTGCGCGGCATGGGATCTTCGGCCCATCCCGATACCGGCTACACCAAGAAGAACGAGGCGCTGGATATCGCAGGCGTGATGGATGCGCTGCACGTAGAAAAGGCCCAGCTCGTCACGCACGATATCGGCAACATGGTGGGTTATGCGCTGGCCGCGCAATTTCCCGCGCGCATCACCAAATGGGTGGTGATCGATGCGCCGTTGCCGGGCGTGGGCAATTGGGCCGCACAGCTTTCCAACCCCAAGACATGGCATTTCAATTTCCACGGGCCGGATGAAGAACGGCTGGTGGCGGGGCGCGAGCGGATTTATCTGGATCGTTTCTGGAACGAACTGGGCGGCGATCCGACGAAGATCGACGAGGCAACGCGCGAGCACTACGCCGCGATCTACGCCAAACCGCACGCGATCCACGACGCGTTCGAACAGTTCATCGCCTTCCCGCAAGACGGCGTGGACAATCAGGCGTTCCTCGCCAAAGGCAAGCTCGCCTTGCCGGTGCTCGCACTGGGCGCGGAGAAATCCTATGGCGCGGGCATGGAGACGGAATTGAAATTCGTCGCCACAGATGTGAAGGGCGGCGTTATCCCTGCGTCAGGCCATTGGGTGATGGAAGAAAACCCGGACGCGACGACGAAGATGATCGTCGATTTCCTAACAAAATAATTATCTCAGGCCGCGCCGCCCCGTGATCGCGTGATAGATCAGCAGCACGATGATCGCGCCGATCACCGCCACGAAAGTGGAATAGAAGAAGCCGCCTTCGCGGGCGTGGCCCAGCGCCTGGAACAGCGCGCCGCCGACCAGCGCGCCCACAAGGCCGAGCGCGATGTTGACGAGGCAGCCTTCGCCTCTGCGGTTGATGACGCGGCTGGCGATGAAGCCGCTGACAAGGCCGACAATGACCCATCCGATAACGTGCATGACATGCCTTCCCCTTGAACGGCACTAAGATGGTGGCGCCGCCGCCCGCCTGCAAGTCCTAGAACGACAGCCAGACCATCGCGACAGTCGCCCCCAACATGACAGCGGTGGAAAGCCAGCCGAGTGCGCCGAGGCCGAGGCCAGCGCGAAACTGGCCCATCAGTTTGCGGCTGCCCACGACCACCATCATGGCGGCCATCATCGGCACGGCGATGACGCCGTTGATCACGGCGCTCCAGAACAGCGCGCGCATCGGATCGATCCCCGTGTAATCGATGCCAAGGCCGAGCGCGATGGCGACCCCGATCACCGAATAGAATCCGATCGCTTCCCATGGTTTCGCATCCAGGCTCACTTTCCAGCCGCGCGTATCGCCCACCGCATAAGCCGCCGAGCCCGCCAGAACCGGCACGGCGAGAAGGCCGGTGCCGATGATGCCGAGCGCGAACAACAGAAACGCGAACTTGCCAGCCAGCGGCTGAAGCGCCTGTGCCGCATCGGCGGCGGTGGCGATGTCGGTCTTTCCGGCGGCGTGAAGCGTGGCGGCGGTCGAGATCATGATCGCAAGCGCGACGAGATTGGAAAGCGCCATGCCCAGGATCGTGTCTATCTGAATGTGGCGGAAGGCGCTGGGTGCTTCGTCGGGGTCTTCCAGCAGCGGTTTCTCGCCCGTGTGGTGTTCGACTTCCTCCACTTCCTGCGCGGTTTGCCAGAAGAAGAGATAGGGACTGATGGTGGTGCCGAAGATTGCGACCACGGTGATGGCGGCGTCTTTCGAAATCACCGCATTGGCGCCCAGAACGGAAAGGCCGACGGCGGACCAATCGACATTCAGCGAAAACACCAGCGCCACATAAGCGAACAGGCTGAGCGTCAGCACCATCAGGAAGCGCGCATATTTCTGATAGGAGACGAACATCTGCAGCAGCAGCGAAACGGCGGCGAACACCAGCGTGAAAGTGTGCTGCCCCCAGCCGAAGATCAGCTTGGCGGCGGCCCCCATCGCCGACATATCCGCGCCCAGATTGATGGTGTTGGCGATGAACAGCAGCGCGACCAAGCCCGTCACTACATTGCGCGGCAGAACCTTCGCCATGTTGAAGGCAAGCCCGCGGCCCGTGACGCGGCCGATATGGGCGCTGACAAGCTGGATCGCCACCATCAGCGGAAAGGTGAGCACCAACGTCCAAGTCAGGCCCAGACCGAACTGCGCGCCGCCCTGCGAATAGGTGGCGATGCCGGATGGATCGTCGTCGGCGGCGCCAGTGATCCAGCCGGGGCCAAGTTGTTTGGAATGCGCGATGGCGCGGGCACGAGAGAACAGGGCGGTTGCCCGTCGCCGCCGTTCCCCCGCTTGGCCCATTTCGCAGCTCCTGCCGGTTACATCGTCACGACGACTTTGCCGGTGGCCTTGCGGTCGGCCAGCATGCGGATCGCTTCGCCCGCGCGCGCCAGCGGGAAGCGGGCGGAGATGTGCGGATTGAGTTTTCCTTCCGCGACCCATTTGCTGATTTCGGCCAGATGTTCCTGGTTGCGCTTGGGATTGCGCGCGGTGAACGCGCCCCAGAACACGCCCTGCACATCGCAGCTTTTGAGCAAGGTGAGATTGAGCGGGATCTTGGGAATTTCGCCGGCCGCGAAACCGATGACAAGGAAACGCCCCTCCCAATTCATCGCGCGGATCGCCGGTTCGGAATAATCGCCGCCAACCGGATCGTAAAGCACATCGGCGCCGTTGCCGCCGGTGAGTTTCTTGATGGTTTCGGAAAGTTCTTTCTGTTGCTCGCGGCTGAGCGAACCGGCGGGATAGACGAAGCCTTCATCGGCGCCATGTTTCTTCGCCAGATCGACTTTTTCCTGGCTCGATGCGCCCGCGATCACGCGCGCGCCCATTGCTTTGCCCAGTTCGACCGCGGCGAGGCCCACGCCGCCAGCGGCACCGAGCACGACGAGGTTCTCGCCCGGCTTCAGCTTGGCGCGATCCTTCAGCGCGTAATGCGACGTGCCGTAGGTCAGGATCAGCGCCGATCCGATTTCGAAATCCATGCCGTCGGGCATCGGGATCAGACGGTTCGCATCGACCGCCACTTCCTCCGCCATGCCGCCATTGCCGACCGATGCGATCACGCGGTCGCCCACCTTGAAACGCGTCACGCCTTCGCCGACCGATTTCACAACGCCGGAAAGTTCGGCGCCCGGCGCAAACGGCAATGCGGGTTTGAACTGGTATTTGTTTTCGATGATCAGCACGTCCGGAAAGTTCACGCCGCACGACTTCACGCTCACCACGACCTGGCCTGCGCCCGCTTGCGGATTTGACACCTCTGTCAATTGCAGCTTCTCCGGCGGGCCGTATTCCTTGCAGAGCATTGCTTTCATGGGGATTTTCCTCTCGGTCGTGTGTTGGCCAATGGCTTTGGCAGCGACCATAGGCAAGAGGTGCGCCTTCGCCAAGCCGCCCTCAACGTCGCGGCGGAAAGGCGTATAGTGAGAGAGTCCAGGGAAGGGCAGGGCCTTATCACGGAGCAAAACAATATGAGGAAAGCGATTTTACTGGCCACGGGGATTTTGATGCTGGCCGGGCCGGCCATGGCTGCAGACAACGCCTGTTTGCGCGTGGGCCAGATTTACGATTGGAAGGCGAAAGACAACAGCACGCTGATCGTCGAAGACACGTTCCACCGCAAGTTCAAGGTGGATCTGCTCGGATCGTGCATCAACCTCACCTTCAAACAGCGCATCGGATTTTCATCGCCGGGCGGCACCAGCCTTTCGTGCCTGTCGGGCGGGGATACGGTGTTCTTCAACGACAGCGCGATGGGCAAACAGAAATGTTCGGTGAAAGCCGTGGATGCCTACACCGCCGAAATGGAAAAGGCGGATAAGGACGCCGAAGCCGCGAAGAAAGCCGCGAGCGAAGCACCGAAAGATACGACGCCCGCCAAGACGCAGTAATTTCTATTTCGCAGGAAACGGCGCGTTGGCCAGCGCTTGCGCTGGCCTGCGCTCGCCCACGACTTCATTGCGCGTGTTCAACACCGGCGCGTTGAGGATCGCGAGCGCGGCCTTGTCGTTGCCGAGCAATCCAAAGCGCTCGAGCACAAACGCAATCGCTGTTTCGGCGGCACGGCCAGCGCCATCGTCGATCTTCAGTGCGATGCCGAGACCGAGTTCGGGGATGATCCCGGCGTAAACGCCTTCCGCACCCGTTTTCACCGCGGCGCGTCCACCGCAGCTGCGCATCAAGATCGCGCACGCCCGGCCGGTGCCGGAGACGAGTTCGGGGTAACGCGTCATCGCGCCGACGATCTGTTTCGCTGCGTCACCGCGCACCGGATCGAGCGCGGTGGGATCGGCGAATTTGGCGAGCGCACGCGCAAAGCCCGACAGCGGCAGGGCAAAATTGGGCGCGGCACAGCCATCGACGCCATGCGGCAGGTCGCGCACGCCGGAAAGGCGCGAGAGCGTCGCCATCACCTCCTGCTGCACGGGATGATCGAAACGTTCGTAGCCGTGCGTGGCGATATCCCAATGCTTGGCGACGGTGAGAAAGCCCGTGTGCTTGCCGGAGCAATTGTTGTGCAGCCGCGTCGGCGCCTCGCCGCGCTTGATCATCTCTTCCCACACGGGCTCGTAACGCGGCGGATGCGGGCCGCAGGCAAGATCGCTTTCGTTGCAGCCGATCCGCGCGAGCCATGCGGCCACGCGGGTCGTGTGGATCGGCTCGCCCGAATGCGAGGCGCAGGCGAGTGCGATTTCTTCCTCGGTGATGCCAAAGGCTTCCGCCGCGCCGGATTCGATCAATGGCAGCGCCTGTATCGGCTTGAGCGAGGAACGCGGATAGACCGGCGTTTCCACATCGCCCAATGCGAACACGAGTTTGCCTTGCGAATCGGCCATCGCGATGCTGCCGCGGTGGATGCTTTCCACCAAAGGCCCTCGCGTGACCTCGACCAGAACGGGGTTTGCCATGTAGCGTCTCTTCTCGATGCGGGGAGTATAGGGTATGCGCGGCTATTTTGCTGCCGGTGTGGATGGCATTTCGAAACCGATGAATCTGGGCAATCTCCTGCGCATTTCCCATGCGTTCGGGGCAAGTTTCTTCTTCACCGTGGCGGGCGAGGTGCGCATGGCCGACGCGCAATCCGATACCTCGCGCGCCGAAGGCCATGTGCCGTTGTATCACTTCGATACTGCGAAGGATTTGCGCCTGCCGGTGGGATGCAGGCTGGTGGGCGTGGAAATCACCGACGATGCCATCGAGCTTCCGCGGTTCAAGCATCCGTTACGCGCGGCCTATGTGTTCGGTTCCGAACGCATGTCGCTTTCGCCCGAAACGCTTTCGCGCTGCGAATTCGTGGTGAAAATCCCGACGCGGTTTTCGATCAATGTGGGAATGGCGGGCGCGATTGTTCTGTATGATCGCTTGCTGAGTTTGGGCGGGTACCCTGCGCGGCCGATACAGACTGGCGGGAAGGGCGAGGAAATACCGCCGCCGCACAAATGGGGTGCGCCGATTGCACGGAAGAATAGAACCGTATCGTGAATGCCCGCAAGATCGACCGGCAGCCTCATAGCTGATAGAGTCGCACCATCGTCCGGCTGTCGGGGCGGTTCGGCACAGTTCTGCCATGCGCGGGAGTTGCCATGACCAAGCGATCTGGGACCTCCCATTCCATATCAACGGGAGGATTACATGACGGTTGAATCACTCATTATCTTTCTTCTCATCGGCGCCATAGCTGGCTGGCTCGCGGGCCAGATTATGAAGGGCGGCGGCTATGGGCTGGTCGGCGATATCATCGTCGGCATCATCGGCGCGTTCATCGGCGGATGGGTGTTCGGGATGCTGGGCATCGCGGCGGGCGGCCTGATCGGTGCGATCATCGCAGCCACGGTCGGCGCGATCATCCTGATTGCATTGCTGCGCGTGATAAAGCGGGCCTGACGAGCGCGCCTGTTCTGCGTGCCGTTAGGCTGACGCCGGATTGAGACGCTTTGAATCGAAGCCTTCCTCGAACTGGGGAGCATCGTCGGTTATGCAAACCCACGGTGCTTTCGAGCCCACGAAAATGTGCGCGGCGTAGCCACGAAAGCCGGGATCGTCGTCCAGCAATCCGGCGGGCACGAAATACATATTGCCGTCATTGTCGGTGTGCGGCACCGGACTTCCGCATTGGCCGCAGAATGTCGATTGCCAGCCGTTTCCGCCCGGAACCTGGAAGCTTTTGATGTCCTGTTCGCCGCTCACCCAGCGAAAGCTTTTGGCGCCTGTGTAGAAAACGGCATTGCCGTCCGTGCCGGAAACCTTGCGGCATTTGGAGCAATGGCATTGTCCGGCGGGGCCGATTTTTCCGGCGATTTCAAACCGCACCGTGCCGCAAAGACAGCTTCCTCTGAGTGGCGTTGTCATTCCAGTGTCCCATCCAGAAAGTCGAACACGCTGGCCTTGAACAGCGCGTGCGCAATCGCGGAGAAATGATCGCAACCCGGCAGCGTCACCGCTTTCGCGTTCGGCATGGTACGCGCAAGTTCGCCCGGATCGCCTGCCAGCACATCGCGGCTTCCGGCCACCACCAATGTTTCGTTGCCGATCTGCGAAACCATTTCGCGGGTGAACGGCGAATAATGTGCGCGCGTCAATGCAGCGAGCGCCAGGCGATCTTCGCCTTGTTCATCGGCGAACTGGCGGAAGCTTTTCAATAGCGGTTCGGAAATGTCATCGATGTTTTCGGCTTCCATCGCGGCGGCCATCGGGTTTCCGGCGAGCGGCGGCTCAAACAGTTTGCCACCGATGCCGCCGAGGATCAGAAGATCGACACGCTTGGGATCGGCCAGTGCCATGCCCATTGCGATGCGCGTGCCCATGGAAAAGCCCATCACATCGGCTTTGGCGATGTTCAGGTGATCGAGCAGGGCGAACACATCGCCCACCAGTTTCTCGCGCGCATAAGCCGCCGGTTCGTGCGGTTTCGAACTCTCGCCGTGGCCGCGCATGTCGGGCGCGACGAAGCGGATGTTCTTGCGCTCGAACGCGCCATACCAGCCCAGCCGCTTCCAGTTCTCGTTGCGGTTGGAGGAAAAGCCGTGCAGCAGCACAATCGGGCGGCCGCCTTCGCGGGGGCCGATGTCGTCATAGGCGATGGTGACGTCGCCGGAAGTGAAAGTGGCCATGCCCTCTGGTTAAAGCCAGATGCGCGTGGCCGCAAGATCAGGCCGCGCCCGCCCCGATGAAGTCCTGCACAAACGCGGTGTTGGGCGCGCGTTTGACCGTTTCCGGCTGGCCGTATTGTTCGATCCGGCCCTGGTTCATCACCGCCACCAGGTCGGCCACGGCAAAGGCTTCTTCCTGGTCGTGGGTGACGAAGATGGTGGTGATGCCCATCTTGTCGTGCAGCGCGCGCAACCAGACGCGCAGTTCCTTGCGCACCTTGGCATCGAGCGCACCGAACGGTTCGTCCAGCAGCAACATGCGCGGTTCGATGGCGAGCGCGCGCGCAAGCGCCACGCGCTGGCGCTGGCCGCCGGAAAGCTGGCTCGGATAGCGATCGCCCAAACCATCAAGCTGCACGAGCGCCAACAATTCCTTCACGCGCAATGCGATATCGGCTTTGCTCGGGCGCGAACGGCGCGGACGGATTTCGAGACCGAAGGCGATGTTCTTGGCGACTGTCATGTGACGGAAGAGGGCATAGTGCTGAAACACGAAGCCTGCCTTGCGTTCGCGCGCGGGCACACCCAGCCAGTTCACATCGGCAAAGCGCACCGAACCCGTATCGGCGAAATCAAGCCCGCCCAGAATGCGCAAGAGCGTCGTCTTGCCCGAACCGGACGGGCCCAACAGGGCAACGAACGCGCCCTGTGGTGCTGTGAGGCTGACGCCCTGCAGCGCTGCGGCGCCGCCTCGGAAACGTTTGGTCACGGAATCGATCACGAGCGACATGCAATGCTCCATCAATGGCGGTGGACGGCGGCGATTTCATCCGCATACCGCCATTCGAGAAAAGATTTGAGGGTCAATGTGACAAGCGCAAGCAGCGCCAATACGGCGGCCACGGCAAACGCGGCCACGAACTGATAATCGTTATAAAGAACTTCCACATGCAGCGGCATGGTGTTGGTCTGGCCGCGAATATGTCCGCTGACGACAGACACCGCACCGAATTCGCCCATCGCGCGCGCGTTGCACAGAAGCACGCCGTAGAGCAGGCCCCATTTGATGCTGGGCAGGGTGACGCGAAAGAACGTCTGCAAACCCGAAGCACCGAGCGACATGGCGGCCTCTTCTTCATCGCGGCCCTGATCGTTCATCAGCGGGATCAATTCGCGCGCCACGAACGGAAAGGTGACGAACATGGTGGCAAGCACGATGCCCGGCAGCGCGAAGATGATCTTGATGTCGTGTTCGCGCAGCCACGGCCCCATCCAGCCCTGAAGCCCGAAGATCAGCACATAGATCAGGCCGGCGATCACCGGCGACACCGAGAAGGGTAGGTCGATGAACGCGGTGAGAATGCTCTTGCCGCGGAAATCGTATTTCGAAACGGCCCACGCCGCAGCCACGCCGAACGCTGTGTTCAGCGGCACGGCGATCAGCGCGGTGATGAAGGTGAGTTCGATGGCCGAGATCGTGTCGGGGTCGCCCAGCGTGTTCCACGCCATGGCAATGCCTTTTTCCAGCGCCGCCGCAAACACCGTGATCAGCGGCAGCAGCAGGAACAGGATAACGAAGCTGATGGTGACGGCTGTGAGCAGCCAGCGCATCAGCGGATGGTCTTCGGTGGCGCCGCGTGTGCGCATCAACGTTTCTCCGCCGTCCAGACCTGCAACACGTTGAGCGCGAGCAGGATGAGGAATGAAGCCGCGAGCATCACCACGCCGATGGCGGCGGCCCCCGCATAATCGAATTGTTCGAGTTTGATGATGATCAGCAGCGGCGCGATTTCCGATTTCATCGGCAGGTTGCCCGCGATGAAGATCACCGAACCGTATTCGCCCACCGCGCGCGCAAAGGCGAGCGCGGCGCCGGTGATGAGGGCGGGCGCCAGCGCAGGCAACACGATGCGGCGGAAGGTCTGGAAACGGCCTGCGCCGAGTGTGGCTGCGGCTTCTTCCGGCTCACGCCCGAAATCGGCGAGCACCGGTTGCAGGGTGCGCACCACGAATGGCAGGCCGATGAAGATCAGCGCCACCACCACGCCAAGCGGGGTGTAGGCGACCTTGATGTTGAGCGGCGCGAGCAGCTCACCCACCCAGCCGTTTGGCGCATACAGCGTGCAAAGCGCAATGCCCGCGACCGATGTGGGAAGCGCGAACGGCAGATCGACCAATGCATCGATCAAGCGTTTGCCCGGAAAGCGATAGCGCGTGAGCGCCCACGCTACCATCAAGCCGAAGAACGTGTTCACCACGGCGGCGATGGCAGCAGCCCCGAACGAAAGCTTCAGCGCGGCCAGCACGCGCGGCTGGGTGACGGCGGCGATGAAGCCGTCAAAGCCCAATTCCCACGGGCGGATGATAAGGGCCGCCAGTGGGATGAGGACAACAACCGACAGATAGGAGAGGGTGAAGCCCAGCGAAAGTCCGAAGCCGGGGAGAGCGTTCTTTCGCTTCCAACTCCCGCTGAGCGTCAACGCTGCCATGGTTATTGGCCCGGCTTGTAGATCTGGTCGAAGATACCACCATCGGCGAAGTGGGTCGCCTGTGCCTTGGTCCAATCGCCGAACTCTTCGCCGAAATCATAGAGCTTGATGTTCGGGAAGTCCTTGGCGTGGGCGGCCAGGATCTGCTTGTCGCGCGGGCGATAGAAGTTCTTGGCTTCGATCTCTTGCGCTTCCTTGGTGTAGAGGAATTTCAGATAGGCTTCCGCCACCTTGCGTGTGCCGTGCTTGTCCACGTTCTTGTCGACAAGCGCCACCGGCGGTTCGGCAAGAATGGAAGAGGGCGGATAAACGATATCGAATTTGTCCGCGCCGAATTCGGCCAAGGTCAGATGCGCCTCGTTTTCCCAGGTGAGAAGAACGTCACCCAATCCGCGCTGCGCAAAGGTGGTCGTCGATCCGCGCGCGCCACTGTCCAGCACTGGAACGTGTTTGTAGAGATTGCCGACAAACGCTTTCGCCTTTTCCGGATTGCCGCCGGCCTGATGCAGCGCCCACACCCATGCACCGAGATAGGCCCAGCGCGCACCGCCCGATGTTTTCGGGTTCGGCGTGATCACCTGGATACCAGGCTTCACCAGATCGCCCCAATCCTTGATCTTCCACGGATTGCCCTTGCGCACCAGGAACACGATGGTCGAGGTGTAAGGCGTGGAATTTTCCGGCAACCGCTTCTGCCAGTCGGCGGGAAGCAGCTTGGCGTTCTTGGCAATCGCGTCGATGTCGGCGGCGAGCGCCAAGGTCACCACGTCGGCATCGAGGCCGTCGATCACGGCGCGCGCTTGTTTGCCCGAACCGCCATGGCTCTGGCTGATGTCGAGGGTTTGTCCCGTCTGCTTCTTCCAGTCGGCGGCGAAGGCCTTGTTGATGTTGACGTACAACTCACGCGTCGGGTCGTAACTGACGTTGAGCAATTTCACGTCGGCTGCTTGCGCCGTGGTCGCAAATGCGATCCCGGCGCTCACAATAAGGGCGGTCAGGCGTTTCATGGTCTGATCTCCTGTTTCTGTCAGAGCGAGAGTTGTGCGCGCAGCGCGACAGTGTCGAGCTTTGCGCCGATATCGGCGCCTGCGCCGTTCAGGCGCGAGACGTCGGTATGTTCGTAGTTGAAGAGGAAGCGGATCGCATTGTTCGGATACCAGTTGATACCCGCGGTCCAGATGCTCTGGCGGCCGCCGCGTACGCCGCCAGCGGGCGTCGCAAGTCCTGCGAAGCCAGCATTGTCGTTAAGGTCCAGAACGCTGTAGCGGCCCGCAAGTTCCCAGGCGCCCCAACCGGCTTTGTCGAGCGAGAACGGATCGCTGGGCGTGGGAAGGCCATAAGCCGCCTTGTCCGCCTTGTAGGGCTTGGCTTCGCCGGTCAAAACCCAGCTTGCCTGCACATACCAGCCGTCGAACGACGGGTCGGGCAACAGGCTGTTGCGGCGGTAGATCGTGTAGCCGTAATAGCCGCCTTGCCCATAAAGATTTTGCCAATTGCCGGCGGCTTCCACGCCCCATTCCCAAACGTGATCGGCATTGACTGTGCCGGTGTCGACAAGGCGGATGTTGTTGCTGTCGATGTTCAGTTCGGGCCGCTCGCGCAGACGGAACGCGGATGTTCCGGGCGGGCCGGAGGTGGTGTCGGCGAGTTTGAACACATAGGTCGTGTCGCCGCCGATGGCGAGATTGGCATCCGCCGTCTTGATGAAGCGATAGGCGCCGCGCGCGACGAGTGCCTGCTGTTCGTCGAACACCGCCGCATCGCCGACCACACCGCCTGTATAGGAAAGGGCTGCGAAGTAATTGTCGTCATAGGCGAAGATGGTTGCCGCATCGCGTCCGTCGGCGGAGCCGATGCTGCGCGCAACGTCGGTTGGCTGCGCGCGTTCCAGGAACAGAAGATCTGAGGCCGACGTCTGGTCGTCGAAACCTTCCGGCGGAGCATAGGCGCCGAGTTTGATGTGCACGGGGCCAAAGCCATCGTACTGGATGAAGGCGCTGGAAATCGTCGAGGCTTCCACACCCGAACCGCCGAAATCATAGATGAATTCGTACGACCAATCCTTGAACAGCGTGCCGCTGGCGCCGAAACGGGCGCGGCGGAAATTGCTGCCGCTGGAGAAATCGGTGCTGGCGACGGGAATGGTGCTCTGGCTGTAATAGCCGGTGTCGTATTGCACCAGCGTGCGCAGGGAGATGCTGAAATTGCCGTCAGCCGTGGAAAAAGTGGGGCGGCCGTTCTTCAGCGAGATCTGCACGTCGTTGGCGCGCTGATCCTGAATGTCCTGGTATTGCGCGCTGGTGCTGCGTTTCAGGTCGGCGAGAGCGGATTGCACATCCACCTGATCGGCTTGCTGCGCCTGTTCGGCGGCCTGTTGCTGTTTGAGATCCTGCAATTCGGCGTTCAACTGCTGCACCTGCTGTTGCAGCGTGTCGATTTTCGCATCGGTGTTTTTTGCGGCGGCGTGCGCTTGCGGCGCGAAGGCCAATGTTGCCGCGCCCGCCAGAAGCACAGCGCGCAGTGCGTTGGTGTGTGTCATTCCCCTCATTCCTTCGAAGTTCGTTTTCATCCGGACGTGTTTGAACGCGCCCGCCTGAGTTACGATTCCTCTAATACTCTACAGAGTCAATAGGAATTAAGAGGTAACGA
>Ga0265331_10000619_pt1 | contig 30921 bp, 25 predicted proteins | sample 41923metaG_FD_202088 | JGI IMG/M metagenome (GOLD analysis project Ga0265331, IMG submission 202088) | Rhizosphere microbial communities from Carex aquatilis grown in University of Washington, Seatle, WA, United States - 4-19-23 metaG | ecosystem: Host-associated > Plants > Roots > Rhizosphere... | reverse complement strand
TCTTCGAGGTCGAGAAGTTCCCGAAGATGACCTTCAAGAGCCAGAGCATCGTCGAGAAATCGGCCCAGCACCTGGTGATCACCGGCGACTTGACGTTGCGGGGGGTGAAGAGGCCGGTCGTGCTCGAGGTCGAGCGCGCGGGCATCATCGCCAAGGATCCGTGGGGCAAGCGCCGCGCCGGCTTCACCGCCACCACGACCATCAACCGCAAGGACTTCGGCGTCAGCTTCAACCAGGTGCTCGATCAAGGAGGCCTCGCCCTCAGCGAGGAGGTCGCGATCGCGATCGAGATCGAGGCCACCGCGGCCTGAGGTCGTCCAGGTCCGGCACCTTCCGCCGGATTGCCGGCAGGGATCTGCAGGTTCCGGGTGCTCGAGGCGCTGCACATCGCGACGTCGCGTCCGGCGGCCATTTCCGGCATGCTTCGCGGCCGATGTTCCGACACGCCACCCGCGACATCTCGACCTTCGACTGGTCCCAGTCCCACCCGGGCCCCGCCCTCCTGTGCCTCCCCGCGCTGGCCTTGCCTCTGGCGGCCGGGGTGGCCACCGGGTATCCCCGGCAGGGGATGATGGTCGCGGCCGGGGCCTTCTCGGTCGGGTTTGGTTCTTTCCAGCAGCTCGGAGCATCGCGCAAGCTGCCGATGCTGGCCGCGACGGCCGGGATGTGTGTGTCGAGCTGGATCGGGACGCTCGGCGGTCTGTCCGGAACGGCCTCCGTCGTGCTCGGCGCCCTGTGGGGGATGGTCTATGCACTGACCTGGACGCGCGGTCCTGCCGCCTCGTGGATCGCCCTGCAGTGTCTCATCTGGCTGCTCATCTCCTCCGCCTATCCGGCGAGCGGCGCCCGCGCCCTCACCCGCGGCTCCTTCGTACTCGGCGGGGGGCTCTTGCAGATGGTCATCGTCTCGACCGCCTGGCGGTTCGGTGGAAGCGCCGCGCTGGCGCCCGTCGCCGGCGATGTGCGGGCCGCCGAGCCGGCGCTGGCGGCCCGGACGCCGGGGCCCGGGCGGTGGTGGGACGCCTTGCGCGTGGGGGCGAGCCTCGCGCTCGCGATGGCCCTCGCACGCGGGTTGTCCCTGGCGAGCGGCTACTGGATCCCGATGACGGTCGCCATCGTGACCAGGCCCGAGCTGCACCAGACCTTCCAGCGGGGGATGGCGCGGGTCGTGGGGACCCTGGCCGGCGCGGCCCTCGCGACGTTGATCGCCCTCGCGCTCAGGCCTCTGCCCTCGGTGCTGGCGGGGCTGACGCTGCTGTTCGCCCTCGCCTGCTACCTCCTCGTCTACGTGAACTACGCGAGCTTCGCGGCCTGCCTGACCTCGTACGTGGTGTTCCTGCTGGCCCTGGCGGGGGCCCCGGAGGCGGCGACCATCGTCCACCGGATCGTGAACACCTTGCTCGGGGGAGCCATCGCTGGGCTCGGCCACGCCGCCTTCGCCGGGTTGGGTCGCATGATCGTCCTCCGAGACCAGAGGCGACCCCGGTCTCGCCCCTGACGCGGGCAGATCCGCGCAGCGCCCGGTCAATGATTAATCCTGCTTATCGTTCTACACATTCCTATTCATTTGCCTGATGCCTGGTTCGACGCCACCCTGGGGAGATGATGATGGAGAACCCCAGGCGAAAGTACCAGGCCGCCGCGGCGATCGCGCTCCACGATCGTCGGTGGCCGGATCAGGCGATCACCCGGCCGCCACTCTGGTGCAGCACCGATCTGCGCGACGGAAACCAGGCGCTGATCGAGCCCATGGATCAGGCGCGCAAGCTGCGCATGTTCGAGACGCTGGTCCGCATCGGGTTCAAGGAGATCGAGATCGCCTTCCCCGCGGCGTCACAGGTCGAATTCGACTTCGTGCGCCGCCTGATCGACGAGGACCGCATCCCGGCCGACGTGACCGTGCAGGTCCTGACCCAGGCGCGCGAGGAGCTGATCGAGCGAACGGTGGCGTCGCTGCGCGGCGCCCGCCGGGCCGTGGTGCACCTTTACAACGCCACCGCGCCCCTCTTCCGGCGGGTGGTGTTCCAGAAGGATCGAGCCGGCGTCCTCGCGATCGCGACCCGGGCGACGGCCCAGATCCGCGACCTGGCGGCGGCCAACCCCGGCACGAGCTGGGGCTTCGAGTATTCACCCGAGACCTTCAGCGCGACCGAGCTCGACTTCGCCAAGGAGATCTGCGACGCGGTGGCCGAGACCTGGGACGCGAGGCCCGCTCGGAAGGCGATCCTGAACCTGCCCGCCACGGTCGAGCGCTCGACGCCCAACATCTACGCTGACCAGATCGAGTGGATGCACCGCAACCTGGCGCGGCGCGATTCGATCGTCCTCAGCGTCCACCCCCACAACGATCGCGGGACCGCGGTCGCCGCCGCCGAGCTGGCGGTCATGGCCGGCGCCGACCGGGTCGAGGGGTGCCTGTTCGGCAGCGGCGAGCGGACCGGCAACGTCGATCTGGTCACGTTGGCCCTGAACCTCTACACGCAGGGGGTCGCCCCGGGGCTCGACCTGTCCGACATCGACGGGATCCGGGCGGTCGCCGAGCACTGCACCCAGCTGCCGGTCCACCCGCGCCACCCGTACGCTGGCGATCTGGTCTACACGTCCTTCTCCGGCTCCCACCAGGACGCGATCAAGAAGGGGTTCGCCGCGCGGGCGGCAGGCCCGCAGGACGGGCCGTGGGAGATGCCCTACCTGCCGATCGACCCCGCCGATCTCGGGCGCAGCTACGACGCCGTCATCCGGGTCAACGGCCAGTCGGGCAAGGGCGGCATCGCCTACCTGCTCGCCGCCGGGTACGGGCTCGAGCTGCCGCGGCGGCTGCAGATCGAGTTTGCCCGGGTCGTGCAGGACCGCGCCGACACCGCGGGCGGCGAGCTGACCGCCGCCGATCTCTTCGCCCTCCTGCGGGACACCTACATGCGCGAGGCACCGACCGGCGCCAGGGCGCCCGCCCCCAGGTCGGGCGTCACGCTGGCTGACGTCCTCGCGGCGGCGGCCGCCGACGCCGGGTCGAGCTTCGACCTGGTCAGCACCTCGGCGCAGCCAATCCGCGGCCTGCCGCAGACCCACGCGGCCATCGTCGAGGTCCGGTTTGGGGGCGCCCCGGCGCTGTTCGCGCTGGGGCTGGCCAACGGCGAAGGCGCGGCGCTGCTCGCGGCGGGCCTCGGCGCGCTGGATCGCGCCGGCCTTACGCGGCCGGTCGCAGTCCCGGCGCAAGGCGCCAAGATCCATCGCGTGCAGACTTAGGACTCCGGTCCTTGGAACCGCAGGTCGAACGGCGCGACGGCGGCGCTTCCCCATCTATAGTCGGCGGCATGGTTCATGACGACATGCGGGCCGCCGCCGAGGCGGAAGCCCACCTGATGGCGGGGCGGCTCTCGGAGGCCGAGGCCCTCTGCTTGGCCGTGCTGGCCCGGACGCCGGAGCACCCCTTCGCCCTCAGCCTGCTCGGCTTCGTTCGCATGAAGCAGGAGCGCTGGGACGAGGCCGAGACCATCCTGCGCGCCGCCTCTGCCTTCCACCCGGGCAATGCCTCTCTGGCCGCGACCCTGGCCGGCTTCTACCTTCAGCGGCGTCGCCTCGGTGAGGCCATCGAGCCGCTCCAGCGGTGCGTACGCCTCGAGCCCCACGTGCGCCACCACCGCAGCACCCTGGTCGCCGTCTACGAGCACCGGCAGTTCGCCGCCTTCAGCGACGAGGCGAAGCTGGCCATGCTGGCATGCCTCGCCGACGAGGGCCTGACCCACACCCTGATGAGCCGGGCCTGGTGGAGCCTGGTTCGGCTGGATCCCGGGTCCGCGGAGCTCCTGACGTGGTTCGCCAGCGCCGACTACGCCGCCTTCGCCTCCGCCGCCACCCCCGAGCGCTGGGCTGCCTTTCAGGGCAACGAGCTCGTGTGCGCGGGGCTGCGCCGGTTCATCGTCGCCGATCCCCTGGTCGAGCGCGGGGTGGGCTTTGCGCGGCGCTGGTTCCTCGAGGCCTGGCTGGCGTCTCCTTCCCCTTCGGCATCCTCCGCCTCCTCCCCTGGGCCGCTCCAGGCTTGGCTGCCGCTCGTCTGCACGCTCGCCCGGGTCTGCTTTCTCGGTGAGTACGTCTTCGCCTCGGCGGGGGAGGATCCGGCGGGGCTGCGCGCGCGGGCGTCGGCGGCCGAAGAGGTCGCCCTGCTCGGCTGCTACGAGCCCCTCTTTCGACACCCCGAGGCGCGGCGCCTCGCGACGCTGCCGGTGGCGCCGTCGCCGTCGCCGTGGGAGGCCGAGGCCAGCTTTCGGGAGCTCGCGCGCATCCAGATTCACGAGCCGCTCAAGGAGGCCAAGATCAAGGCGACCATCCCCGTCGCTTCTCCCATCGACGACGCGATCTCGCGCGCCGTGCAGGCCCAGTACGAGGAGAACCCCTATCCGCGCTGGTCGACGATCGGGCAGGTGAGCCTGCCGGCGGAGGTGATCTCCGCAGGCAAGGGCAAGAGCGTCCTCGTCGCCGGCTGCGGGACCGGCCGCGAGGCGGTGGAGGCGGGGTTCATCTTCCCGGCGGCGCGGGTCGACGCCGTCGATCTCAGCCGGACCAGCCTGGCCTATGGTATTCGCCAGGCGCGCGAGCTCAAGGCGGGAAACGTCTTCTTCATGCAGGGTGATCTGTTGCACGCCGCGCGCCTCCGACGGTCGTACGATCTCGTGATCGCCTCCGGCGTGCTGCATCACCTGCGCGAGCCGCGCGCCGGGCTGGAGGCGCTCCTCGAGGTGCTGCGCCCGGGGGGTGCCCTCAAGGTGGGGCTCTACAGCACGCGCGCCCGCGTCCACGTCACCGAGGCGCGCGACCGCGCCGCCCGCGCGGGCTTCGGGCCCACCGCGGAGGGCATCCGCGCCTTTCGCGCCGCCGTGCTGGCGGCCCCCGACGGCGATCCCGTCAAGAAGACCCTCTGCGCCTGGGACGACTTCTACACCATGTCCGGTTGCCGCGATCTCGTCTTCCACGCCGAGGAGCACACCTTCACGCTCTCCGAGATCGGCGCCCTGCTCGACCAGCTTTCCCTGCACGTGGTGCGGCTCGACATCAAGAGCCCGGCCCACCTGGCGGCCTACCAGCAACGGTTTCCCGACGATCCGGCCTGCACACGGCTCGCGAGCTGGGAGGTGCTGGAGCACGAGCGCCCCACCCTGTTCGCCAGCATGTACAGCCTGTGGCTGTGCCGGGCCGACGAGGCCGCAATGCTCGACCTCGGCTGGATCGAGAGCACCGGGCGCATGTGAGGGCCGAGCTTCCGGGGATCCGTCCCAGGCTGTAAGCTGCGGGCTCTCATGGCCACCGTGTCGGCATGACCTCCTTCGCGCGCGCGCTCCTCACCGGGCCGAACCTCATCACCCTGTCGCGCCTGATGGCGCTGATGCTGGTGGTCGTGGCCTACGCCTTCGACGCCGTGGGCCTGGCCCTGATCCTCGGAGCGGTCGCCGGAGCGACCGACAACCTCGACGGGTGGTGGGCCCGGAAGAGCGGCCAGGTGAGCCGGCTCGGGGAGATCCTGGACCAGTTCTGCGACGTGTCGCTCGAGCTCATCCTGCTGGTCGTCGCGGTGGGGGCGCGCCGGCTTCCGCTGGTGATCCTCGTGCCCTACGTGCTGCGCGAGATCTGGGTGATCTCGCTGCGCCGCTATGCCATCGAGCTCGGGCAGAACATCCCGAGTCGGTTCTCCGGAAAGCTCAAGACCGGCTTTCTCGGCTGGTCGTTCATCCCCCTGTTCGCCAACCAGTTGCCGTGGCTGGCGGGTCCGAGCTGGAGCAGGCTCGGACACGGCCTCCTCCTGCTTGGTCAGGGCGGCATCTGCTTTGGAATCTTCATGTCGCTCTGGAGCGCCACCTCGTACACCAAGGACTTCGCGCGCATCTTCGAGCGCGCCAACGTCGGTCGAAAGCCGTAGGCGGCGGGCGGCAGGCGGTCAGCGGCAGGCGGTCAGCGGCAGGCGGTCAGCGGCAGGCGGTCGCGGCCGGCCGCAGGCCGCAGTCGCCCGCAACGGCGGTGGTTGACCTCGGCGCCGGCCGCGCGCACAGTCCTCGTCATGGACGGACGCGCCGCCTCGGTCCTGCCCCTGGTCCTCCTGGCCGCGTGGACGCTGGGCTGCACCCGATCCGAGACCCGGGCGAATCCCACCGCGGGCTCCGCGGGGGCGAGCGGGGGCGCGACCGGAACGGGTACCGGGGGCCAGCACCCGTCGACGGGAGGGGCTGCGGGCCAGGCCCCCGCCCCGGCCAGCCGAGGTGACTCGCAAGGTGGCGGGCTGGGTGGAACCGGGGGCGTGGAAGCTGGAGCGGCAGCGGGGGCGCCCGGCAACCCCGGCCTGCCCGCGGGTACGGACGCAGGCAGCGGGCCAGACGCCGTGCCCCCCGCCCCGGCCGACCCCGACTGTCCGACCGGCGCCCTCTTCTGCGATGACTTCGAGTCGTACCCCCTCGGCGCCAGCCTCGCCCCCAACTGGACCACGCAGCTCGTCAACGGTCAGGTGCAGGTGGAGACCAGTCGCCCCCACCGCGGGGCCAAGAGCGTGCGCCTCACGACCACGCTCTCCCCCGCCAACGAGCCCGCTCGCACCAACGGCGGTCCCCTGCGCGCCGCGACCCTGATCAAGGAGGGGGCTCCGCTCTTTCCGCTCCCGAACAACGCCTTCTTCGGGCGCGCGATGATCTGGCTCACCCAGATGCCGCCCGGCGGGGTGCACTTCAGCAACGTCGAGGCCCTCGGGCGACTGCCGGACGGCACGCTCGCCAAGTACGGCGAGGGCGGCATGTACCAGAAGCTCCTGGCCGGCTACACCATCCGCCCGATGTCCGAGCTCGATCAGCCCACCGTCGACTGTTCGAGGAGCGCCACCACCGGACTGCCCGAGGGGCGCTGGGTGTGCCTCGAATGGCAGTTCGACGGGGGCCACGACGAGATGCACGAGTGGCTGGACGGCGTCCTGCAGACCGGCGTCGACGTGGTCGAGCAAGCGGGCGGCTGCTCGGTGGCCTGGAAGGCCCCCACCTTCGACAAGCTCTACCTCGGCTGGCGCCACGCCCAGCCGTCCTCGATCGACACCGAGATGTGGATGGACGACGTGGTGATCCACACCGCGCGGGTCGGGTGCCCCGGCCCGCCCTGATCCCCAACCGTCGCCTGCCCTCACCCGTCCGAGCGGAGCGCGCGCAGGAGGTCATCGATCATCGTCGGCTTCGTCAGGTGGAGATCGAAGCCCGCCTCGGCCGTCCTCTCTCGATCTTTCGGTTGCCCGTAGCCGGTCAACGCGACGAGCCGCACGGGTGGGTCACCCCGCGCGCGGATCCGGCGTGCCAGCTCCAGGCCGTCCATCACGGGGAGCCCGAGATCGAGCAGGGCGACCTCCGCGTGGAACGATCCCAGCGCCTGGAGCGCCTGGGGACCGTCGTGCGCGATGTGCACCTGGTGGCCAAACGTCCTCAGGAGATCGGCGATCATCTCGGCCGCGTCCCGGTTGTCGTCGACGACCAGGACCCGGCGCGGCGCGCCCGACGCCGCGATTTGCGGCGCGGGGAGGCCCCCCTTCGAGGTGGGCGGCCCCGCCGTCTCCGAAGCCGGCAGCCGGATGACGAACTGCGACCCGCCGCTCGCGCGATTCTGCGCGACGACGCTCCCCCCGTGCAGATCGACGATGTTCTTCACGAGGGTCAACCCCAACCCGAGCCCACCCTCGGCGCGATCGATCGGCCGCGTCCCCTGTACGAAGAGATCGAAGATCCGCGGCAACAGCTCGGGGTCGATGCCGGGCCCGTTGTCGGAGACGCGGATGACGATCTCGTGCCCTTCGCGGGTCGCCGCGACCTCGATCGCGCCGCCGGGGGCGGTGTACTTGGCGGCGTTGGCGATCAGGTTGCCGACGACCTGCGACAGCCGCACGGAATCCGCGTCGAGAAACAGCTCGTTCGGCCGGACGTCGACCAGCAACGCGTGCGCCCGTTTCTCGACCAGCGGAGAGGCCGTTTCGATGGCCTTGCCAATCACCTCGGCGACGTCCATGAGTCCGCGTCGCAGGTCAATCTTTCCCCGCACGACGCGCGCGACGTCGAGCAGATCGCCGACCAGGCGCGACAGGTGCGAGACCTGCCGCTCGATGATCTCGCGCTCCTTGCCGTGGTGATCCCCGCGCAGGCGCATCGCCTGGGTCGCGCTGGCGATCGGTGCCAGCGGATTGCGGAGCTCATGGCTGAGCATCGCCAGGAACTCATCGCGGGCGCGGCTGGCGGCCTCGGCGGCCAGGCGCAGCTCCTGCTCGCGCTCCAGGGTCAATGCGCGCTCCCGCTGTCGCCGCTCGCTGTCCTTGCGGGCGACCGCGGACTCGGTCACGTCGTTGATGATGGCGATGACGCCGATCGTGGCGCCCGCGGCATCGTGATATGGGTAGTAGCCGACGTCGATGTACCGGTCCTCGATGACGCCCTCGGCGTTGGGCAGGTGCAGCTCGCTCTCACGGATGATGACGGGCTCCTCGGTCTGGTAGACGCGATCGAGGATGGGCCCGTAATACCCTGCCTCCTCGACGCTGAAGGCCTCGAAGAGCGTGAGGCCCACGGTGGGGCGGCCGACGAGCTTTTCGTACGCCGGGTTTGCCAGGGTGAAGCGGTGCTCCGGTCCCATCAAGATGGCGATCGGCAGCGGAGCCTGCAGGAAGGCGCTCCGGAGCTCTTCCCGGGCCGACTCGGCCTCCTTCTTGGTGCGCTCGAGCGCCTGGCGCGCCAGGACACCGGGCGTCGTCTCGGTGCAGATGATGAGGACCCCGGCCCGGTCGCCTTGGTCGTCGAACGCGGGCGAGTAGTTGTAGATCCACCAGGCGTCTTCCAGTCGTCCGTTGCGGAAGACGGGCACGAGGACATCTTCGTGCCAGATGCTCTCGCCGCGCCCGATCACGTTCTCGAGCTGCGTCCCCACGACCGGCCAGACCTCGGGCCAGCAGGCGCGCGCGGGCTGCCCCATCCCGGAGGGATGCTTCGCCTCGCCCATGCTGGGCAGCATCGCGTCGTTGTAGAACTGAACGAGCTCGGGTCCCCACCACAGCAGCATGGGCTGGCGCGCCTGCAACATGGTCCGCACCAGGCACTTGAGCGAGACCGGCCAGAGCTGCGCCGGCCCGAGGGGTGTCTGCGCCCAGTCGAGAGTTCGGATGAGGGCGGCCGCTTCCCCCTTGCCAGGAAATTCGTCGTTCATCTTCTAAGGTCCCGTGGGCTGGTCCCGCCGGACGGGAGGACCGGGGAAGCATCTGCCGACGGGGACCTTGGAAGATTTGGACACGACGATCTCCACTGTAATGCTGACGCCGACGGTCCGGTAGTCGTCGCGGCCGCCCAGATCCCATGAGATGCCGATGGGATGCCGATGGGTGCCGACAGGATGCCGATCGGACACCCTCGAGTGCCGACCCAAAGCGGCCATCGGTCCCATTCGACAACAACCGATTTGCGACACCCGGAAGCCCCGCTAAGATCAAGCGGGGTCCGCGAGGTTGACTCTGATCGGCTCTCATCGGGAGTTGCGGGTCGCCCTCACGGCAGACTATTTTTCGCTCAATGAGTTCAGCCACTTGGGCCGAAAAGCTGAGTTGGTCTCACCTCGTTACGCGTCTGGTCGGATAGACGCTCGGTATCGGTGACCAGTCGAGAGCCAACCATCGACCTAGCTGTTCTAGAAATGGAGGGCGTCAAGAAGGCTGGTTAGAGAGTGGATCACCGAATCAGCTGAGACAAATGGACCATCCCATCCTCTGCGGCTACCCAAACTTCCGTCTCGCAGATAGCCGACGATGGTGGCAGGCTTGGGACTGGCTCCGATCGAATGGACTCCGCGCAGGCCACTGAGGACCACGGCATCATTACCATCGACGCTCTCGGGGTCTTCGAAGGCCTGGCTAATAATCACGCCGACGCGAACAAGGGATCCACGCAGACAAGGGTGTCGAAGACGGCTTCGTAGTCGACTGGATCGCCATCCCAGCCACAGGCGTTGACGTTCGGGTCGAGGGGCAAGGCGACCCCTCGTTCACCGCGGCCGACCAGGCTCGGTGTCTGGTCGGCCGCGAGCCCGGGGGATGGAACGTTTGGGATGGAGCGGCCCCGGGGGTCGGACCACTCGACCCCGCCGGATTCCGGATCGCGGCGTACACGAAAGCCACCCTCGTGCACGAGCCGGTGGTGGAACGAGCACAGCAAGGCCAGGTTCTGCAGCGAGGTCTCGCCACCGTTCGCCCAGTGACGGACATGGTGACCGTGGATGAAGCGACGATTCGTGCATCCGGGGAAGCGACATCCAGCATCCCGCAGCCACAATGCCCGCCGGAGCGCGGCGGGAATGGCGCGACTCTGCCTGCCGATATCGAGCACGTCCCCCACCACGGAGGCCTCGCCCGTCGGTTGACTCGTCATGATGGCCGGCACCAGGCCCCCATCGCAAGACACCCGACGGAACGCCTCGGCGGAGAGCAGAGTCCCGTCCTCCAGGAAGTCGTCCCAGTGAGCATCCGGACCCAGCAGGCTCTCGGAGAGGTGGATCACAATGCGGTACCGATCCCCTGCCCATCCCGGACGGGTAGGTTCGGGTGGTGAGCCCTCGACCACCTCCCCGGGTCCCGACGCACCGGGCCTCCCCGGTGACTCGATGTGTTCCTCGAGATGTCCTTTGAGGCTGGACTCGGCCATGAATAGCAACGCATCTGCCCGCCCAGGCATTGGAAGCCGCGGCTGGGAGGTGGCCGGATCCAGTTTCCAGCCGCCGCTGGCCGCCGTCCAGTGCTCCTGGGCCGCAACCGCCAGATCCGCCCGGGGCGCTGCGCCTGCCGGCGCTTCCGCGGAAGCGTCGACAGGCTCGCCCCGTCCCGGTCCCTCGGCCCCTCCCACCCGCTGGTTCGCATGAACTGACCGCGCAGCCCGCGATAGCGACGGCAGATGCGTTCAAGCTGAGCCCCGGTCGAACAGCCCGCCATCTCGACCAGGCGCCCCTCCGTCTCGGGCGTCGCGACCCGGGCGATGGCCCGAACCTTGGCGTACGAATCTGCCCGGCAGCCAGAGCCTCATCGAGGATCGGTAGCTGACCCAACGCCCGCGCCACCCGAACCTTCTCGCGCGCAGTCCCGGGGTCGAGCCCGATTCTCCAGGTCAACCAGCGCGCGCAGCTCTGCGCCCCCTGGTGATGCCATTCCTCGGACCCATCGAACTGCCGGATACACGTCAACAGTCGATGGGTCCCCGCATCGAGCCGCGCAGCCAGCCACGCAATCTCATCCGCCAGCTCTCCAACCGAGACGGGAGGCGCACCCTCAACCTCCACACCCGCCAGCGCCTCCATGACCACGCAACTATACTAACGTTCAGCTATAGATGCAAGCGAGCCCAATCGCTTTTTTGCCGCGCGCCTGGTGGGAGCGTCCGACGCTCCGTCCTCTGGGTAGGAACACATCAGCTGAGCCAAGGTCCTTAGCAAGCGGCGTGCCGGCGCAGTTTGGAGCCGAGATCCGGCCCGGGCCGACAGTCGGGGACGACACGACCAGACACGGTCGCCGCCGCGGTCCCGAGGGTCATCGCGACAGCGCCTCAGGGCCCTGCCGTCCTAGTTGCGTAGCCACCCCAGGACGCGACGGACGAACTTCCGGCCCATGTACTAAGCTGCGGCATGGCCAACGACTCTGACGACTCCGTGCAGAAGCGAGCTGACGGCGTGAATAGCGAGCGCGACGATGCGGTCCCGCCGTCGGTGCGCGGGTGGTTCGTGGTGGACTTCGTCTTTTCGGCGCTGGTCGCGGGGGTGCCGCTCCTGCTCGTACCCGAGTTGCTGTTGCCGCGCCTCGGATGGTCCGCGGTCGATCCGGTCGCCACGCGTCTGGTCGGGGCGGCGCTGGTGGCCATCGGATGGCAGTCGTGGCGCAGCCGGCGATCGGGGCAGGAGGCCTACCGCGCGCTGCTCGGCCTCAAGGTGATCTGGTGCTCCCTCGGCATCGTGGGGCTGGTGGCTGCCATCGGCGCGGGGGCGCCGCAGGCGAGCTGGGCCCTGCTGGCGGTCCTCCTGCTCCTCGACGGTGTCTGGATCCACTACGCGATCCGCATCAAGAAGTTCGAAGCTGCCTTCGGAGGCACCTCGGCTCTCACCGGCGCGGTCCACCGCCTCGAAGATGAAGCCGACGAGGATCAAGACGCGACCACCGAGGATCGCGCGCGCGCCGCGCGAGCGGGAGCCCGAGCCCCGCAGGACAACCAGGATCCGGACGAAGATGCGGCGACCGAGGATCTGGGGCCCGTCCAGAGGCAGCCCCGGGTGGCCCCGCGCGGGCGCGGGCCAGCGACCCTCTCCGGGTCGTTCACTGGGCGGCCGCCGAACGACCCTTCCGCCTGAAGGCCCTCATGCGTTCTGTCGCCCCCGTGGCGCGACCTCGAGCCGACGCCGTGGCTGCGATCACCAAGCCGGACCGAGCGCCGGGAACCCGAGCCGTTTCCCACCGCGCCGGCAACTCATGAACGAGGTGTGCCCTTGGGTCGATATTCCCCATTGAACATGCGGTTCCGATTGACCCTGCTCGCGTGCGCGTCCCTCGTGACCGGCTGTGCCCCGCTCCCGGATCCGGCGGCCGCCCCGGCGATCGCTGCCGCCGTGGGCCCTCGCCACCAGCGCGGAATCGAGGGCGGCGCGTTTCTCGCCTTCCATGGCCGCGCGGCCCAGATGGGAGATCTCCGCCAGATCGCGGCCAGCTATCGGGTCATTGCCGTGGACGCCGATCCGTCGAGTGGCCGCTTCTCGCGCGAGGACCTGGCGATCTTGCGTGGCGGCGGACGCAACGCGGTGCTCGGCTTCCTCGACATCGGCTTCTGCGATCGGACGCGCGGCCACTGGGCGACCGCGCCCGAGGGGCTGTTGCCCTGCGTGGCCAACCTCGCGGCGCAGATCGCCGCCCGCAACGATCGCCCCCAGCAGACCTGGATGGATCCCGAGGATCCCGAGTACCAGCGCCTGATCGGCGAGTTCGTCGCGCCGCGGGTGGCGGCGGCCGGGGTCGACGGCTTCTTGCTCGGCGGGCTGGATCTCCTCGATCACGGGCCGGACGACGATGTTCCGTGTGACCAGGACTGCGTCGCGGGCGGTCTCGGGATCGTCGCGGGGTTGCGCAAGGAGTTCCCGGATCTGATCTTCGTGATGGAGGGGGGCCTCTCCTGGATGGTCCGGGGAGCCCGGGTGGGCCACACCCACATGGCCTCGATGATCGACGGCGTGGTCGGCGAAGGGATCTACGCGCCCGTCTTCCAGCCAGACAAGGAAGCCGATCTGCTGGATTGGAAGCTGGATGGCGAGAAGGTCGCCTCCGCCGAGCACCGGACCTTCGCGGTCTTCACCGAGGACTACGTGAATTCCTGCCAGGACGTGGCGGGCGCCCGAGCCATCTGGCAGTCCAGCCGGGCCCACGGCTTCTCCCCCTCCGTCGGGATGTCACCCATCAGCCGCGGCAAGCTCTGCCACTTCAACTGAAGCGGTGATCGTATCGGGGACGTGGCTCGCTGCCGCGGCGATCTTATCGGGGACGTGGCTCGCTGCCGCTCGCACTTCCCCGCGCCCCTCTCGCTCCGCGCGGCAAAGCCGCGCTCCGCTCGCCTGATACTCCGCCATGCCGGCCGGAATGAGACGGCCCCTCTCCCCGCCCCGCGGGGCGAGGGGAAAAGATCGGCGAGGCTCAGTCTTCATCCGCGCTCAGCTTTCATTCGAAGGCCTCTCCCCGCTCCTCCGCAAGCCGCACGCGCTGACCGCCCTCGAACTCGGACTCGGACTCGGACTCGGACCCGCCCTCTCTCTGATGCTCTTCGGCGGAGCGCCAGAGCGAGCGCAGCGAGCGAGTCTTCCCCCGGGAGGTGCGGCTTCGCCGCGCCGGCCCACCTCAGCAAGCTCCGCCGGGGGGCACGTGGGGGGACGTCCGCGGCCCCCGCGCCGCCTGCGGCCCCCCGCGCCGCCTAGAACGCGATCTGCGCCGACAGGACCAGGAGGTTCTTGTCGGGGTGGAACTTGTTGCTGGTGACGTCGGTGATGAGGGCGTTCTCGAGGTCGGAGCCGAGGAAGTACCGGGTGTAGCTGAGCAGGATGTACTCGCGGCTCATCCAGCTCGAGTGGAAGACCAGGCGGGGGGAGATGGCCGAATAGCCGGCGGCGCTGTTCCCCCCGTCCGGCATGACCCGATCGAAGCGGAGCCCCGCCGAGAGGAAGCGCAGCCAGGAATACTGCAGCTCGACCCCGGCCTTGAGCTTGTCCGCGGTGCCAGACGCGGTCCCGTCCGCCAGCTTGTCTCCCGAGACGTGGTTGTACATGCCGAAGATGGCCAGGCTGAGGTCCCGGCCGGTCGCCGGCAACTCGAAGAGCGAGGCCGCGCGCAGGATGTACTGGAACAGGACGGTGTCCACCTGGCCGTTGTCACCCTGGGTCCCCGGAGCCACCACCGGCCACGTGCCCTGGACCATGCCCAGCCGCTTGAAGGCTGGATTCAGGTAGCTCTGGGTCAGCCCCTGGCCGTTCACGAACTGGATGGCCTGCAGGGCGTCGCCGAGCGACAGCACCGCCTTGGCGTCGAGGTGGGAGTAGCCGAGGTACGCATCACCGAAGCGGGGTGAATCGAGGTGACCCTCGAGCCCGCAGTTCCAGATGTGCGAGGGGTCGACGTTGGTGAGGTTACCGGTCGTGAAGGAGAGATCGTTGTTCGAGTACGAGTACATGCAGTGCGCGGCGACCATGGCCGCCGTGTCGAAGAACAAGGCCGCGTGGGCGTGTCCGAGCAGGTTGGTGCCCTGGGGCGTCGGCCCCTGGTCGGGCAGGTACCCGGTCATCTGCGGCGCCGAGCTCAACCAGGGGATGACCTCGAGCTTGGTGCCACCGCCCGCCTCGATGACGAGCTCGGTGTGCTCGTCGAGATCGATGTCGGCCAGCAGGTTGGCCCCCACCACCCGGGTTCGCCCGAAGAGGTAGGCGCTGTAGTAGCCCGAGCTCTGCTGGTTCGGCCCCGCGAGACCGTAGCGGTTCGAGAAGGCCCCCGCCGTCAAGGCCATCCCGCCGCGCCACCCGAAGGCGTCGGCGAACTTCAACGTCACGTAGCCCTGCGAGATGGCGCCCATCGAATCGAGCTTCTTGTAACCGACGTCGAAGAAGGTCTCGGCCGACAGGATGATGGTGCCGCTCACCACCGCATTGCCGGCTGACACGTAGAGGGATGCGCTCGGCGTCGGCCGCAAGCCGACCGAGGTCCAGTCCCCGGGGTTTCCGCCCACGATGGCGTTGGCAGGCGAGTGCAGCTGGTAGCTCTGGTGCTGGTACAGGTCCTGGGAGACCGAGGACGGACCGATGCCCACGTTGAGCGGGGCGCGGAGATAGCCGTGCATGGTGAAGGTCCACCGCTTGGGCTTGAGGTTTGCGGTGCCCTCGTTGGAGGTGCTGACGAGGTCGGCCTCCCCCGAGAAGTCCGGGGCCGTGGGGTCGAGCCCCATGGTGGTCCGCAGGGGCTTGACCCGGCGCTTGCGCAGGACCCCGGCCGACGGAAAGATCGGGGCCGGGCCGTTGTTGGCGTGGGCGAGGGGCGCCGGCGCCGACGGGACCACCACGTTGCTGCTCTCGTTGGTGTCCTCGACGCTGGCCCCGACCTCGCCGGGCGGGACCTCGTCATCGGGCTTTGCCGCGGGCTTGGCGATGGCCCCCGGTCCGGGGGAGCCAGGCTGGTCGGCGGTGGCAGTCGTCGGCGCGGGGACCGGCGCAGGCCCGGACGCGGCTCTGGGCGGCCCCGCCCCCGCCCCCGGCGCCGGCGCCGGCGCCCCTTGGGCCTGCGTCGCCCCGAGGGTGACGAGAGTCCCCGCCATCAAGAGCATCAACTGGATTCGGTGGTTGGTCATGGTCGGTGGCCCATTTCACAGTGACATGAGGACGGAGACGAGAAAGAGGTTCGGATCGGCGTAGACGTACTTGGGATCGCTGTAGGGCGAGTCCGGGAAGCTGTCCCGCCCGAGCGCGAAGCGCGTGTAGCTGACCATCACCTTCCGGGTGCTCTCCCAGTCGGGCAGGATCCACAGGTACGGCGTGTACGCCGAGTAGCTCTGATCGGCATCGAGGGAGGTCGGCTGCACCCGATCGAAGCGAAACCCGAAGCTGAGGTTCCGGCTGGCCGCGAAGGCCACGTCGACGCCGTACTTGAGCTTGTTGTCGTCGATGGTGAAGGTCGAGAGCGCGGTGTTGGTCCCGTCGGTCGAGATCCCGGCCGCGCGCGACCCCGGTGGCTGCACCACCGCCCCGTTGTTCCGGTTGTCGGTGATCGACACGCCGGTCACCGGCGCGCTGTAGGCGTGGCTGTACATCCCGAACAGGGACAGCGCCACGCCCCGCCCCCTGCGCGGCCGTCCCAGCAGCGAATTGGAGAAGGCCTTGTACTGGAAGAGGACGGTCTCCACCCGCCCCGAATCGTTGGGGAAGTACAGCGAGCCGCCGTACTGGCGCAGCTTGTTTCCGAAGTACTGGAGCTTGAAGTCGTAGCCGCGCCCCCCGTGAATCACGTTGAGCGCGTCGTTGAGCACCAGCAGGTTCTCCCCCCACACGTGGGAATAGCCGAGGAAGCCGTGGCCCCAGCGCGGGTGATCGAGGTGCACCTCGGCCCCGGCCGAGGACAGGCGGGCGCCGTCGATGCGACCGAAGACGGCCGTCCGCGCGTTGTCGTTGGGGGTCGAGGAGGTGAGGTAGTGGCCGGCGATCTTCAACCAGTCGTCGTTCCAGAGGGCGACGTGCGCGTGCTGGACGAAGTCCGACCCGAGCGGGGCGGCCGGATCGCCCGGAATGAACATCTGCTTGGGTGGATTGCCGAACTTCCCGAGGATGTCGATCTCGGCCCCCGCGCCGTACTCGAACAGCAGCTCCCAGTGGTCGGTGAGATCGACGTCGCCCGTGATGGTCCCGCCCACCAGCCGGGTGCGACCGAACAGGTAGGTCCCGTAGTACCCGGAATTCACCTGGTAGGGGCCGGCGTACCCGTAGCGGTTGCTGAAGGCCCCGACCGAGACCGAGAGCCCCCCCGACCAGCCGAACGGATTGAAGGCCTCGGGGAACTTGAGGGTGACGTAGCCCTGTCCAATCCCTCCGGTGGAGTCGAGATCGCTGTACCCCACGTCCGAGAAGGTGTTCATGGTCAGGATCAGCGTGGCGGCGACCCGCGCGTTCTGGATGGTGGCGCGCAGCGAAGCGGTGGAGTTGGGCGCGATGTTGATGTACGCCCAGTTGCTGGAGCTCATCCCCACGAGCCGCGCGGGCGAGTGCAGCTCGTAGGGCGGATCGACCGCGCCGGGGGGCGTGCCGTCCTTCGGGCCATAGCCGAGCCGCATGGGGGCCCGCAGGTATCCCTTGAGGACGAAGGACCAGTTGTCGGTGAGGCGCCCGGCCCGCCCGCCCTCCCCCAGCGAGGCGGTGGCGTCGAGCGAGTCCGCCTCGCTGCCGAGATCCCCGGTGGTCGGCGGCACGCCGACGGTCATCTTCAGGGTCTTCGAGCGCAGGCGCCGCGCGCCATCGGGTTGCGGAGGCAGCGCGATGAAGGTCTCCGCCGGAAGGGTGCCCGTCGCCGTCGCCCCCTCGCCCGCCGCCTCTCCCGCCGACACGCCCGCTTGCCCGGGAGGACCGCCAGCGCCGGGGCCGGCCGGCGAGACGGCGCCCGTGCTCCCCGAAGGAGCGGCCGCCGATGCTCCGGACGCCGTCGGCGAGGGCGATGCCGGCGATGCCGGCGATGCCGGCGATGCGGCGGCACGGGCCCGCGTCGCCGAGGCGACGAGGCAGGTCGTCAGCAGCGCCATCAGGGTCCGCGCCGGTTTGCGCGTCACCCCTCTTCGCGAAGGCGATCTCGAATCAGATCTCAAGTTGGGCATCTTTGGTCCAAGGGATCCCCTCTATCGAAGCCAGACCGGGCAGCGAGCCGAGCGCGCGGGGCGATTTGCCGGAGTCGCTCGGGCTCCGAGGCGGCTGTTGGGTGTCCTCATGCCGAGAGCGCGGCTCATCACATGGGTCGCCGCCGGGCGGGCCCGTCACGTCCGGCCGCGCCGGGCTTGCCCCGGCGAGCGGGCCGCCTCTCCCCGGACCGTGAGCCACGTCGGATGCCTGTGGACACCCGGATCCGCAATACATACGGCTGCGGTCATTCCTGGCCCAGACACCGAACCCGCAGAAAGGTTAGGAACGGCATGAAGAATCGACTGGCTCAGATAGTTGGTGTCGCGGCGTTGGTCCTCGAGGCGGCGCTGCTGTTCGGCTGCTCGTCGAGCAGCAAGGGAGGCGCTGGCGACGCCTCCGCCGTCACGACCGGCTCGGGCGGCGCCACAGGCACCGGCGCCAACACCGGGACGGGCGGCGCGACCGGAGCGACCGGCGACGCCGGGGCGGCCACGCCCAAGTACGCCGCCGCATGCGTCAGCGTCAGCAACAAGGCCGCCTGCGACATGGCCTCATCGACCCCTTGTGCCAACACCTGTGGGCCGAACAAGACCGGGTAAGAACTGCGATTGCGTGGCCGGAGCCTGGAGCTGTCCGGTCTGCGCCTACGAGAGCGGCGTCGACTTCAGCTGTTACAACGTGAACGATGCCACCCCCCTGTGTCCGGCCGATCCGACCGACCTCAGCGGGATGGGTCTGCCGCTCTCCGGCGCCTCCTGCACCCAGGCGGACTGCAAGCCCTGCGGCTCCAAGGCCCAGAACGCCTACCGCGACACGAGCGGGAGCCCCAAGCAGGGCTTCTGTGTCTGCGTCCACGCCGACCCGACCATGCCGGGGAAGTACTCCTGCACCAGCATCAAGGAATACCCGCCCGCCGCGCTCCAGTGACGCGCCGAGCCCTCCACCTCGAGCCCAAAGGACTCGCCCCATGACCCTGCCTGCACGAAGGAAGATCGGCTGGTCGGCGCGGACCGGCTGGAGGCGATGGCTCGGCGGCGCCGCGCTGTTGCTGAGCGGGGCGGCCAGCGCGGGCTGCGCCACCCGCGCCGCCGGCGGAGGCCCCCCGGGGACCGTCGCAGTGAAGGCCGGCTATTCCGAGCCGACCATCCCCGCGCCCTGCGCGACGCTCACCGCGGGCAAGCACTCGGCGCGCGGGATCCTCGACGCCGCCGACGAGGCCGAGCTCGACACCGAGCGCATCCAGAGCGCGATCGGCTCCTGCGCCGCCGGCCAGGCGGTGCGGCTGGTGGCCGCGCCCGGGAAGGACGCGTTCGTGTCGGGGCCCCTCACCATGGTGAGCGACGTCAGCCTCTGGGTGGACAAGGGCGTCACCCTGTTCGCCTCGCGCAACCCGCGCGACTTCGATGTCCAACCCGGGGCGTGCGGGACCGACGAGTTCGACGAGAGCGGCGGTTGCCGCTCGCTCATCAACGTCGAGTCGGTGGACAACGTGGGCATCGTCGGCGAAGGGACCATCGATGGCCGCGGCGGCGAGCCCATGATCGGGGGAACCGCCACCTGGTGGGACGTGGCGCAACACGCCAAGGACACCAACGCCAAGCACAGCAACCCGCGCCTCATCGACGTGAAGAAGGTCCGCAACTTCACCCTGTACAAGGTCAGCCTCTACAACAGCCCCAAGTTCCACGTGGTCATCAATGCGCAGGGCTTCGTGGTGTGGGGTGTGACGGTGTTGACCCCCTCGCGGGCGACCAACAGCGTCGGCCGGCCGCTCAATCCCCACTATGCCCGCAACACCGACGGGATCGATCCCTCGGCGGCCAGCAACGGGGTCATCGCCTACAGCACCATCAGCACCGGGGACGATCAGATCGCCATCAAGGGCGGCAACAGCGGCCCGACCGCGTTCGTGACCATCGCCCACAACCACTTCGGGGCCGGGCACGGCATGTCGATCGGCAGCGAGACCAACGGCGGGGTCAACAACATCCTCGTCTACGATCTGTCCATCGATGGAACGGTCGCGCCCGGCTTCATGCCCAAGGTCGATCTCAACGGCATCCGGATCAAGTCCGACTCGAGCCGGGGCGGGCTGGTCGAGAACATCACCTACCGGGACGTCTGCATCCGGGACGTGGTGTATCCCATCCTCCTCAGCCCCCTTTACAGCAAGGCCACCGGGACCATGGTCCCCCTGTACCGCAACATCTTGCTGGAGAACGTGCGCGCCATCCGGACCCCTGGCACGCTCGTCGAGCCCCCGGTGGTCAAGCTGCTGGGGTTCGACGCCAACTACCTGCTCGACGTGCAGCTCGACAACGTGGTCGTCGAGGGCCTCGGCGCGGAGGGCAGCGTGCGCGCGTCCTTCGCCAAGGTCGAGCTCGGGCCGGGCCCGGTGAGCTTCCCCATCGCCGGCGACGGGGTCACCGTGACCAACCACGTGACCCGACCCGGCGCGGCGCCCAACGCGTGCGCCGGCAAGTTCGTCAAGATCGCCGCCAACTATCCTTGATCGCCCTGATCGCCTCGACCGCTTCGAACGCCTGACCGCCCGGCCGGCACTGACGGGAGCTCCCGTCGTCCGGCCGGCAGGTGGCGGGTTTCCGGTAGGGCTGAAAGTACCCAGGCCGGGGCGAAATGCCACGGTGTTGTGGGCGGTTGGACCACAAATCGGCCCTGTTCACCTTGGCACTCGCCGTGCTAGTAGATGCGCCACCGAGATTTCGTTGGGGCGTTCTGCACCAGCGCGCCGATGCCGCGCGCGGATGTGGAGCGGATGCGGGGATCGCCCCCGCCCCAGTCTGCCCGCCCACCGCTGCAAGGAGGACCGGATGACCGTTTTGAAGATGTTGGCTGATGCCTTCCACGAGGGAGGATGGGGGATGTGGCCGATCCTCTTCCTTCTGATGATGACGGTCTCGATCGTCATCGAGCGCGCCGTCTACCTGCGCCGCTCGGTCATCGACAAGGAGAAGCTGGTCGGCCTGCTGCGCTCGCAGATCTCTGCGGGCAACATCCAGGGCGCCATCAAGGTGTGCGCCGGCAACTCGACCCCCCTGACGCGCATCGTGCAGTCCGGTCTGATGCGCGCCAACCGCACCGACGAGGAGATCAACGCGGCGATGGAAGAGGCGGGGCTGCGTGAGCTGCCCGCCCTCGAGCGCCGGACCGGCTACCTCGCGATGCTCGGGAACCTGGCCACCCTGGCCGGCTTGCTCGGCACCATCACCGGTCTCATCAAGTCCTTCGCGGGCGTCGCCGGGGTGGATCCCTCGCAGAAGGCCACCCTGCTGTCGAAGGGCATCTCCGAGGCCATGAACTGCACGGCGTTCGGCCTGCTCACCGGCATCATCGGCCTCGCGACCTTCGCCTGGCTGAACGGCAAGACCCAGAACGTCCTCGACGACATCGCCGAGGTGAAGAAGAACGTGGCCAACATGCTGTTCCAGGCCAAGGCCGCCCTGCGCGGCTGAGCGCCCCCCGCGCTCGGTTTCGACCTCACCTTCCCGACCAATTCCTTCCGACGACCCCGTAAGACGACAAGGAGACGCCGCATGTTTTTGATGGAGCACTTTCAAGAGGGTGGCTGGGGCATGTACCCCATTTTGTTGTTGTTCGCGCTGGTCCTCTACTTCACCATCGATCGGTTCCTCTACATCTCGAAGTCGAAGATCGACACCGAGAAGCTGATGTCCCTGCTGAAGTCGCAGATCGTGTCCGGCAACATCCAGGGCGCCATCAACACCTGTCAGTCCAGCCCCTCGCCGGCCACCCGCATCATCGCCGCGGGACTGCGCCGCGCCGGCGGCAGCGACCACGACGTCCAGCAGGCCATGGACGAGGAGGCGCTCAAGGAGTTGCCCAAGATCGAGAAGCGCACGGGCTACCTCGCCATGCTGGGAAACCTCGCCACCCTGGCCGGGCTCCTCGGGACCATCACGGGTCTCATCAAGTCCTTCGCGGGCGTGGCCGGCGTCGATCCATCGATGAAGGCCACCATGCTCTCGAAGGGTATCTCCGAGGCCATGAACTGCACGGCGTTCGGGCTCGGCACCGGTATTCTCGGCCTGGCGACCTTCGCCTGGCTGAACGGCATGACCCAGGGGGTGCTCGACGGCATCAACCAGGCCACCGTGGAGACCCTGAACCTGGTGGTGGCGGGACAGCAGCCGCAGCAGGCGCACGGACAGCAGGGGCAGTACTAACCTCCGAGGGCTCCGCGAGGAGGACTACCCATGAGCGTTTCCGTTGATACCGGCGGCAAGGGCGGGAAGAAGTCCGTCAACGCCGACCTGAACCTGGTTCCGTACATCGATCTGCTGACCTGCATGGTCTCGTTCCTGCTCATCACGGCGGTGTGGTCGCAGCTCGCCCGGCTCGAGGCCCATCAGAAGGGTCAGGGCCAGGCGGGGGAGACCGAGACCCCGCCGGAGAAGCAGCTCAAGCTGGTGGTCGTGGTCAACAGCGAGGGCTTCAACGTCGTCGCCGACCAGGACCAGCAGCCGATCCCCAAGAAGGGCACCGAGTACGACTACGAGAAGCTCGGGACCGAGCTGAAGAAGCTCAAGGACTCGCACCCGGACAAGACCGACATCCAGATCGCCTCCGAGGATCAGATCAAGTTCGAGGTCCTGGTGCGGACCATGGATACCGCGCTCACCGCGCGCTACCCGGATCTCTCACTCATCGACGCCGGCGGCGCCGGAATCTGACGACGAGGCGAACCCGATGCCAATTCGAACCGCACACTCGCACCTCTATGATTCGGTCAACCTGGAGGTCGCCAAGGCCAAGCTGGCCCACGCCGGCCGAAAGAGCCTCGATGCGCCGCTGAACCTGGTGGCCTACATCGACATGATGACGATGCTGGTCATCTTCCTGCTCATGTCCTTCTCGGCGACCGGAGAGATCCTGTTCGTGCAGAAGAACATCGTGCTCCCGGACGCCCAGAACTGGGCTGACCTCGAGCGGGCGCCGGTGGTCGGCGTCAGCAAGGACGTCGTCACGCTGGACGGGTCGCAGGTGGCCACCGCGGATGACCTCATGAAGGACTCGAGCACTGGCGACTTCAAGATCTCCGAGCTCCACGACAAGCTCGTGACCCTGAAGAACAACTACAAGCTGCTGCACCCCGGCGAGGACTTCAACGGGATCGCGATCATCCAGTCGGACAAGGGGGTCGAGTTCAAGGTCCTGAAGAAGATCATGTACACCGCGGCGGTGGCCGGTTACCAGAACGTGAACTTCGCCGTCATCCCGAAGACCAAGGCCGCCGGCGGCGCGCCGTAGAGGCTCCTCCTACGGAGGGTGGGGCCCCTCTCCCTGACCCTCTCCCCGCTTCGCGGGGCGAGGGGACACGAGGGCCCGATCAGGGCAATCGGTGGACGCCGAGGATGCGCGAGCCGGACGAGGAGCCGGCGAGCAGACCGGCGGGCAGGCCGGTGGCCTTGCGGTAAGGAGCGAGCACGGTCTCCTCGATGGCGTGCCGATGGCCCTTTCGGGCGAGCAGGACCACCGTGCCCCCGCTGCCACCTCCGCTGATCTTGGCGCCGAGAATCCCTGCCGCCGGCCCTGTGGCATCGGCCAGCGCGACGAGGAGGTCGGTGGCCGGCGAGCCGAGGCCGCAGGCGCCGTAGCTGTCGTGTGAGGCCCGCATGAGCTCGCCGAGCCGGCGCGCGCGCGCGTCGACGGTCGGGCTGACGGTCGAGTTGACGACGGCGGCCTCCCCGAGCCGCTGGCGGAACTCGGTCACCCGCGCGTGCTCGCGGATCGGATGCTCGGTGCAGGCGCGAACCGCATAGGTCTGCTCGGGACGCACGGAGGTGGCGGGGTCGGGGCTCCCGCGGTGCCGATCGAGGAATTCCTGCCCGGTCATGTGCGCGGGAACGCTCGCGCGAAGCTCGCCGTCCCAGCGCGCGAGGGGCAGGTTGGCGAGATACCCACCGAGGACGTCGTCCACCACCCGGACGCGGCCCGGCGCCACCGGCTCGATACGAAGGCCGAGCCGGCTCGCCACCATGGTGTAGCCCATGAACGCCGCCGTACGGACCGTCCCGTAGTCGGCGCCAGCGACCGCGTGCCGCACGCCGGAGGTGACGCCGAGAAACTCGAGGTCACCCGGGATGGGCAGGTTGCCGCGCCATTCGGCCGGCTGGCACAGCAGCTCGAGGAGGTGGTCCGCCTGCCCGGCCGCCGCGGTCATCTGATCCATCACGCCACAGGGCGCGCCGACGATCCGGTTCTCCACGGCCTGCGCCAGGAGCGCGAGCGCCCGGGCCCCGAGCTCCACGCCGAGCATGGCCGACACCGCCTCGAGCGCGGCCACCTCCAGCGCCGCCGACGAGCTCACCCCCTCCCCGAACGGGACGTCGGAGTGCACCGTCAGCCGCAGCCCGGTCGACGGACGGCGGCCATGCTCCCGGTGCAGCAGCACGATGCCACCGGCGACGTACGCCGCCCAGGCGGTCCGCGGATCCCCGGTGAGCAGCGCCCGGGCCTCGGGGTCCGTGAGCGCGCCGCCCGAAGGCGTCAGCGCCTCGAGCGGCAGCGTGACCGGCGAGAGGCCTCCGACGGCGACGACCTCCGGGCTGCAGATCACCACGCTCGCCCCGGCCACCGGCTGCGCGACCACCCAGGTCCCCACGGCAAGGGGCAGCTCGAGCACCAGCGAGCCGGAGTAGTCCGCGAATCCTCCCATCACATCGAGGCGGCCCGGCGCGCGCGCCATCCATCCCGGCAGCGTCGGATCGATCCCGCGGAGACCGACCTCCGCCCAGTCCCGCCAGGACGCCCCGGGGGAGCTCAGGTGGCGGCCCCCATGCCGAAGCGCGCCATCGCGGCGCGCAGCGGACCCTCGATCTGGCGGCGAATCGCCGGATTGGCGTAGCCCACCCAGCCGACGTTGGTGAACACGTCGAACGGCACCGCCAGGCGCCCTCCGTCGAGGTCGGTGACGATGACCCCCGCCTCGCGGGCGATGAGCTCGCACGCGAGATCGTAGGGGTGACAGCACATCCCCTCCGGCAGCCCGCGCTGCCGCAAGGTCCCCGCCAGCCTCGGCCGCAGATCGGCGACCCACCGATCGTGACCGACCATGAGCTCGTAGAGCTGCCCGGCGCTCGACAGGTACTGGTCCTCGAAGGCGTGCGCCCGCCCCGCGGGGGCGTGCCCCACCGCTGCCGCGACGGTCTCGTCGTCGATGGCCGCCAGCACGTCGCGGCCCCCCGGGAAGAAGCGCGAGACCCCGCCAAACCCCTGAAGGACGGTCGACGCCGCCGATGGGCGGAACACCAGCGGTCGGCGCACGCCGGTCAGCCGATCGAAGCGCTCGCCCGCCGCCCCGGCCCCTGCCCGCGCCCACACCACGTCGCACAGGTGCTGCTTGACCAGCGGAATCTCGGTCTGCACCGCGAGCTCGATGTCCGCCAGGGTGGGCAGACGCCCGGCGGCCGCACCAGAGCCGAAGGGCGCCACCCCGGTCAAGATCCAGGCAGGCCGCTTCTGGTACATGAGCCCGCGGGTGCCGTCGATGGGGTCGACCAGCACCGCGATCTCCGCGTCCTCGAGGCGGGCGCCGCGCGGCAGGACCTGGCGACCGTCGACGCCGAGGCCCTCGGCCACCAGCAGGAGCGGCCAGTCGCGGGCGATGTCCTCGAACGACGCCAGCAGGACCGCCTCCGAGACGCGATCGATGGCGTAGACCGTGTCCCCCGCGTCGTCTCCCGCGATGGACGAGAGGGCGTCCGTGGTCTGGCTGTCGCATGCGGCCAGCACCGCGGCGCGAATGCCCTCGTGGACCATCCGCAACCGGGCCAGCAGACGGTCGGGGTCGCGGATCCCGGGCGACGGGCTGGTCACGGCGCGCCCCCCGGCCGGCTTCCCGGGGAGATCGGCCCCGGGGACGCGTGGTGCACCGTCGGGGACTGGGCGCGGAGCTCGGCGGCCTTTTCTTCGGGAGACGTGTCGCTCAAGAAGTTCCCTCCACCAATCTCGGGACCGGCCAGGTACTTGAGGACCCGAGGTTGTCGCAACGGCGGATGAAACGCGATGAAGAAGTGGAAGGCCTCCGCCGGGGCCGCCTCGCGGGAGGCCTTCCCCCCCGCCCCGGGTCCTGGCCCCTGGTGCAGCACCTGCACGTACGGGAACGGCATGCGCCACAGGTTGTCGAAGCGAATGGTGACGCTCTGGAGCGCGGCCGCCAGCGACCCCACCTCGGCGTCGGTCAGGTGAAAGACGTGGGTCACGCGCCGCTTGGGCGCCACGTAGACCTCGTAGGCGTAGCGCGCGAAGTACGGCACGAAGGCCAGCACGTGCTCGTCCTCGAAGAGGATCCGCCGGCCATCGGCGCGCTCCGCTGCCAGGATCTCGTCGAAGAGGCTGCGCCCCCCGGTCCGCGCGGCGTGGCGGGCGAAGACCGCGGCCTCGGTCTGCATGGTCTTGAAGACGAAGCCGGTGGCGTAGATCTGTCCGTGCGGATGGGGGTTCGACACCCCCACGACCTCGCCCTTGTTCTCGAAGCAGAGCACGTGCGCGACCCCCGGCCGCTGCCCGAGATCCTGCGTCTCGCGGCGCCACACGTCGAGGACGCCTTCCACCTCGGGCAGGGACAGGGTCGCGAAGGTGGCGTCGTGCCGGGGAGAGAAGCACACCACGCGCGCGAACCCCAGCGCCGGCTCGACCCGGTACGGCGCGGGTGGCTGCGCCGGCGCGGGCGGCGCGTCCGGCGCCACGCAGGGGTGATCGTTGTCGAAGACCAGCGTCCCCGCGTACGCCGGGTTCACGTGCCCACCGACGCGCGGGTTGCCGGGACAGAGGTAACAGCCCGGGTCGTAGGCCCGGGTCGTCGGCGACGACGACGCCGCCGCGCTCCCGATGGTCTCGCCCGACCACGGCCGCGCCTGGCGGTGGGCCGCGACGATCACCCACTCCTCGCGCAGCGGATGCCAGCGGCGCTCCCAGAGCGTCATCGTGGCGCGGCGGCGGGGCGTGGGCGCTGGTGCCAGGCGACGGCGTGCCCGACGATGGTCGAGAGCTCGGGGTAGCGGGGGCGCCAGCCGAGCAGACGGCTCGCCAGGCGCGCGTCGGCCACCAGCGCCGGAGGATCGCCCGCGCGACGACCGACCTCGCGGGTGGGGACCTTGCGCCCGGTGGCGGCCTCGACCGCGCTCACCACCTGGCGCACCGAGTGCCCCTGCCCGGTCCCGAGGTTGAGTCGCAAATTGCCAGCACCTGTTTGCAAGGCGGCGAGGGCCCGCAGGTGCGCGTCGGCCAGATCCACCACGTGGATGTAGTCCCGGATGGCCGTCCCGTCGGGGGTCGGGTAGTCGGTGCCGTAGATGTCGAGGCTCGGTCGCCGCCCGAGGGCGGTGTCGATCGCCAGGGGGATGAGGTGGGTCTCGGGATCGTGCTCCTCGCCGATCTGGCCATCGGGATCGGCCCCCGCGGCGTTGAAGTACCGGAGGGCCGCGAACCGCAGGGCGTAGGCCTCGGCGTACCAGTGCAGGATGCGCTCGACGAACAGCTTGGATTCGCCGTAGGGATTGACCGGCCTTTGGGGGTGGTCCTCGGCGATGGGCACCGCGGTCGGCTCGCCGTAGGTGGCGCAGGTCGAGGAGAACACGATGTCGCGCACCCCGGCATCCACCATCGCGTCGAGCAGGTTGAGGGTGTTGCAGACGTTGTTGCGGAAGTACTTGCGCGGGTTGGTCACCGACTCGCCCACATAGGCGTAGGCCGCGAAGTGGATCACCGCGGTGATCGCGTGGTCGCGGAGGACCCGGGCGATGAGGTCCGCGTCCGCCAGGTCGCCCTCCACCAGCGGCCCCCACTGCACCGCGCCTCGATGCCCGTAGACGAGGTTGTCGAGTACGACGGGTCTTTCGCCGGACTGCGCAATGAACTTGGCGGTGTGGCTGCCGATGTACCCGGCGCCACCTACGATCAGGATGGACAAGTGGAATCCTTTGGCTTCGGCTCGAGGGGTGGAGCGCGGAAAACTAGCACGAATCGGCCTGCCCCCCGCACGCGCGCCGGTCGCGCGGCCTTGAAACGAATATCCCCGCGCAGCATCAAAGGAAAGGGTTCGACCAACATGCAAGTGACCATCTACACGACGACCTACTGTGGATTCTGCCAGCGAGCGGAGGAGCTCCTGCGTCGGCGCGGGATCGCCTACCGAAAGGTGGACGTGACGACCGACCCCCAGATCCGCGAAGAGCTGATCGAGCGGGCCAACGGGCGGCGCACCGTGCCGGTGATCTTCTTCGACGAGCGCCCGATCGGGGGGTACAGCGAGCTGGCGGCGATGGACGCGCGGGGCGAGCTGGCCGCGGCCCTCGCGGGGGGTTCGCCCGGAGCCGCCGGCCCGGGCGAGACCGCGGAGAAGGCTTGAGCGCGGAGCCCACCTCGTCGCGCCCACGGGTCGGGGTGAGCTCGTGCTTGCTCGGCCATCAGGTTCGGTTCGATGGCGGGCACAAGCGGCAGGCCTTCTTGCTCGAGGATCTGGCGGGATTCGTCGACCTCGTGCCCGTGTGCCCCGAGGTCGAGATGGGCCTCGGGGTTCCACGCGAGACGTTGCGGTTGGTGGTGCCGGCCGGCGGCCCGCAAGACCGGCCCGAAGATGGCCCTGAAGACGGCCCGCGACACCGACCGACCGACGCCCGCCCGCAGCCCCGGCTCGTCGGCAACCAGACGGGCCGCGATCACACGGACGGGATGAACGGCTGGGCTGCAGGCCGGATTGCCGAGCTGGCGCGCCTCGACCTCGATGGCTACGTGCTGAAGAAGGACTCCCCGAGCTGTGGGCTCGAGCGCGTGCGCCTCTACCGGGAGGGCGCGCCGAGCTCCACGCAGCCGAGCCGCACCGGCACCGGTCTCTACGCGCAGGCCCTGGCCTCGGCGCTGCCCGGTCTGCCCCTCACCGAGGAGGGCTGGCTGATGGACGCCGGACGCCGCGAGAGCTTTCTGGCGCGGCTCTTCACCCACCACCGTCTGCGCACCGCGCTCGAGGCTGCCAGCTCGAGCCGCGCTCGCGAGACCTCGAGCGCCCGTCACGCGCTGGTGAAGATCCATGCGGCCCACAAGTTCCTCTACATGGCGCACAGCCCTCGAGGACAGCATGCCCTCGGACGGGTGGTGGCGCGGGTCGCCGAGGTGCCCGCCGAGGAGCTCGCGCCGAGGTACATCGGCCTTGCCATGGGTTTGCTCGGCCAGGTGGCCACCCGGGGCAAGCACGCCAACGTGCTCCAGCACATCCTCGGGTTCTTCAAGAACGTGCTGGCTCCGCCCGAGAAGATCGAGATCCTCGCGCTCATCGAGGAATTCCGCTCGGGCCTCCACACCCTCGCGGTGCCGCTCGCCCTCCTCTCGCACCACCTGCGCAGGCACGAGCAGGGCGGCTGGCTCTCCGAGCAGGTCTACTTCGATCCCTTCCCCAAGCAGCTCGGTTTTCGCCTCGATGGCGCGCGCTGAGCGCCGGAGCGCTGAGCCCTGAGCACCCGCGCCCGCCCGCACACCCCGTCACAGGAGTTTCGTCATTCTGTCGCAGCACCCCGCGCCGCCTCCGGGGTAGTGACCTGGGAGCGGATCGCGCGCCACGAGCTCGGCTGGCGCGGACTGCGGGAGGTGTGACGTGTTGCAGCCCATTCGTCAGCGAATTTCTCTCTGGCTCGCGTTCGGGATATCGACGGCCATGATCCTCGGAACGACTCTCGGGATCTCTCGGGATGCCGGGGCCGCGGCGAACGCCGATCAGGATACGCCGCCGGGGATCCCGAACTGGGACGCCTCGGCTGGCTCGGCCCTCGACGATGACGGGGGCCTGCTCGAGTCCGGGATCTCGGCCCAGACGCCCCGTGGTCGCGCCGAGGTGGTGACGGTGGGCGGCTACGACACCGCGCACGCGACGCCGCTGTTTCAATCCCGCTTCGACCTGCGGGTGGTGGGCCGGTTGACCTTGATGGGAGCGGTGGGCCTCGGCACCGGGGCCGATCAGGCCAGCATCCAGCCGCGCCTCGATCTGCGCTACCAGCTGCTCTCCGAGGCGACGTCCGGTCTCGACCTCGCGGTCGGTGGAGGCTACCGACGCGACCGATATCGCCAGGACGATGGCATGGTCGAGCTCTTCGCGGCCGCCAGCCGCAGGTTCGGGCGCTATTCCCTGCTGGCGAGCGGTGCCTTCGGCTCCGATCTCGAAGGCGACGACCGCAAGGGCAACTTCAGCGCGATCTTCACCCGCCGTCTGGGGCGCGCGTTCCAGGCCGGCGTCGCGGTCAACGGCGAGGTGGATCTCGGCTCGACCGACGTGCGTCGCACCGCGCGCGGAGATTCGTCGTTCGAGGTCATGGGCGGCGCGCTCGGGACCTACACACTCGGCCCGTGGGCGCTGCTCGCGCAGGCGGGACCGTCCGTCATCGAGACCGACCGGATGCACGCGGGGGTGGTGACGCTGGGAGGGGTGGGCGCGGTGTTCTGAAGTCGTCCTCACGAGCGGACGCGACGAGGGACGAAGGACGAAGGACGGGAACGAGGGCGACGAGGACGAGGACGAGGAATGGGCCCGGAATTGGTGGGAGAGCGAGATCCGTCACACCGAGCTCGTGGGCCTGGCTCGTGGGCCTTGGGTTGATGAATGGTGAATATCACCGGAACAAACTCTGTCATAAAGAGGAATTCGGGCGCGAAGACGTTCGGGGCTCCTGGCCGCTGTGGCCAGGCTCGCCCGCCGGGTACGCGAGCGCCCCTCCATCACCAACCGGACCGGGAGCGAGATCACGTGAAAAACCTCATTCTCCGAAGCACCCTGCGAACGATTCTCTGCGGCACCCTGCTGGCGGGCCTGTCCGCGTCGGCCCTCGCCAAGGGCGGCACGCCGCAGAATCACCACTGCGTCAAGGACGGCGCCACGCTGGAAGGCAAGACCAAGAAGGATTGCAAGAAGGAGGGCGGCAAGTGGGAGAAGGACGCGGCCGCCGACGCCGCCAAGACTCCCGAAGCCAAGTA
>Ga0265331_10000618_pt1 | contig 30926 bp, 28 predicted proteins | sample 41923metaG_FD_202088 | JGI IMG/M metagenome (GOLD analysis project Ga0265331, IMG submission 202088) | Rhizosphere microbial communities from Carex aquatilis grown in University of Washington, Seatle, WA, United States - 4-19-23 metaG | ecosystem: Host-associated > Plants > Roots > Rhizosphere... | reverse complement strand
TGATAGCCGTAGCGCACGTCACGCAGCCCGACCGCCCCCGCCATATCCTGCAATTCGCAATCGCCGTTGGCGGCGCAGGTCAGGCAGTCGAGCGGATGGTCGGATATGTAAAGCTCCATCACGCCACGACGGATCGTCGCCAAGCGTGGCGTCTGCGTGTGCACGACGATGCCAGGCGCGACCGGCGTCGTGCAGGAGGCGGGCGTCCCGTTGCGCCCGTCGATCTCGACGAGGCAGAGGCGGCAGGAACCAAAGGCCTTCACGCTGTCGGTGGCGCATAGTTTTGGGATTTCCGTTCCGATTCCCATCGCCGCGCGCATGATGGACGTGCCCTCCGGGACGGTAACGCTTTGGCCGTCAATCGTGAGCGCAACCATCGTGTCCGATTGCGAAGCCGGCGTGCCATAATCGATTTCCTTGATCAGGCTCATGGTCTCCCCCTTCGCTCGCCTGCGCAAAGCAGCATTTTCTCGCGGAAGTCGTCCGGGAATTGATGCAACGCATTCGATGCAAGATAGGGCGCCAAACCGCCGAGCGAACAGCGCGAAGCAAATTTCCTGTCTTTCGCACCACCATCATTGCGTTCATTCACCCGGGTAACCCGGCCATAGAGCCGGCGTCCTGCGATCAGCGAGTTTGGCGCCTTGCGGAAATTCAAGCGCGGCGCGACCAACCAGTTACCCGGGGCAGCAAAATTGATAGAAGCACATATTAGCCATTTGATTTACATGGATTTCAACTTCATTAAGACAGTCATGCCAATCGTCCATTTAACCCCGTTCGGGTGTGATGACGGTGGTAGCCGTAATTCCAGCCGACAGTTCCGGTGGCGCCGCTGCTGGCGAGGTCTACATAAAGACATTCGAGCTTCGCGGACCAATTGGGCATGAACAAGCATTCGACGCCGCCGCCGGCGTTCCAACCCATTGGCGCTTTATTCTGGTTGAAGGCGGTCACGTTGCCATAGGCGCGACCTCAAATCACGCGCCGTCCTTGGTGGACTTCATCATCACAATGTCCGGACATAATTTCGGTACACGCAGCAGCTGGCGCGCAAGCAGACGCATGCCAACCTCGTCCCGGTTTCGACAATATTGCGGCGCAATATTAAATCCTGGCGACGGGCCTGCGCAACTCGGCGTTAGCCTGCCGCTCATAAGAAGCGCGCTTCCTGGGAAAACGCCCTGATCCTGTCCTCGCTGGCCAAAAACTCCCCGACGCTCGCCCTCGTCTTTCGAGGCCTCGCGGCGCTCGCGCTTGCTGCCGCTCTTGGCGGCTGCGTGTCGGACGGAATCACCATGGTCAACGGCCATGCCAACAACGCCGTCTCATATGTTTTGGGCCCGAGTGGTGAGCCGGCGCGCGGGCAGCTGTTCATCGCCTCCATGCGTCGCGGCGAGGACGGGACCGACGGCGAGGGCCACCCGGGATTTTCTTTGGATTCGATCAGCGTGCCTGCGAACCATCGCGTCGGCGCAATCGAGCGGGCGAGTTTTGGCGGGCCCGATTCGAAGCGGCACTTCGCTTTGCTGTCGCATCGCTCGATGGAGGAGGGGGAGTTTTTAAGCGAAATCGCCGCGCATGTGTCCGGCCGCGTCGGCGTATCCAGCGATATTCTGCTCTATGTCCACGGCTTCAACACCAGCCTAGACGAGGCGCGCTTCCGCATCGCCCAGATCGTCGCAGACGCACGTTTTACCGGCGTTCCGGCGCTCTTCGCCTGGAATTCGAAAGGCGAGCTTTTCGCCTATGAATCCGACAAGGAAAGCGCCACTGTCGCGCGCGACGGCTTGGAAAAGCTGATTGTCGATCTCTCGCATACACTAGGCGTCGGCCGCGTGCATATTCTGGCGCACTCCATGGGCTCCTGGCTGACCATGGAGGCGTTGCGCTCCATTTCCATTTCCGGCCACCCCGATCTCGACGGAAAGCTCGGCGAGGTCATGCTGGCCGCACCCGACATCGACCTCAACGTCTTCGAACGGCAGGTCGCGCGGCTCGATCCCAGGCATGTATCGATCTTCGTGGCGATCAACGACCGCGCGCTGTCGCTGTCGTCACGCATCGCCGGCGACCGCCGGCGCGTCGGGACCATGGACCCGACAAACCCTAGGGACAAGGCCGAGCTCGATCGGCTGGGGGTAACCGTCCACGACATTTCATCCTTTTCGACCGATTTCGTCGGCCACGGCGCCTTTGCCGAGGCGCCGGAAGTGGTGCGCCTCATCGGCGCTCAATTGACGGTCCCGCGCCCCGCGGACGCCGGAGAAACGGCTAATCCCGATTTTCGCGGCGGCGAGACGAGGGTGGCGCCCACGCCGCCGCCTACGCCGAGCCAAAAGGTCGAAAGCCAGGCGCTTCCGCCGCTCGCGGCGAAGTGAGCGCCACCGCGTAGCGGGCACTCAGCCGCCTGGCAATGTGGCGCAGGGTGCGCCGGTGGCGCTGCTAAATTCGCAGAAGGAACATTGGCGCAACTGGACGCGGAATAGGCGAGTGAATGAAACCCATGAAAGATTCGGAGGCAGTCAGCCTTGCAATAAGCGACATCGCCTTCGGGTCAACCTGCGCCACTCGACTTTGTTCGGACGAGTCGTCTCGCCCCCAACTTGCAGCCGCGACAACCGCATTTTGCGCTGCGCGTTCGCGCCATAACGGGGCATTATTGGTTCCCGGCGATATTGACACTATATTGTCTACATGACAATATAGTGCTATGAAGGAAGCCCAATCTAAGAAGGCCGCAACTGAGGCCATCACAGAGTTGATACTGGAAACGTTTCGGTTGAACGGTCGCCTCTTGGAGGCGGGCAATGAACTTGTCGGCCCTCTTGAGCTTACCAGCGCGCGCTGGCAGGTGTTGGGAGCAATCGAAAACTCACCGACGCCGCTGCCGGTTGCTCATATCGCCCGCAATATGGGGTTGTCGCGCCAGGCCGTCCAACGGTTGGCCAACGAAATGGAGAAGGACGGACTTGTTCAGTTCGCGCCTAATCCTCATCACGAACGGGCAAAATTCGTCCTCATGACACATCGAGGCAAGCAGGCCTGCCGCTCCGCCATGTCCAAGCAGCAATGGTGGGCCGAAAGTTTGGCGGAGGGGTTTTCAATCGACGCTATCCGCGACGCCGTGCACGTCCTCCGTAGGCTGCGCCACAAGCTAGAGACGAGTTAACGTCATGGAATATAGTTTGTTGAAATTTTTCCATATCGTTGGCGCCGTTCTCATCGGTAGCGGACTGATCAGCGTCTGGATGGCGAAACCGACGACACACTCCGACCCGACCTATGTCGTGGATGGAATCGTGCATTATTGCGTCGCCAATATGCCCGGCGCCGTGCCGCGGACGTCGACATTCGCACTTAATAACGCCACTCTCCCGTTTGTTCTCGCAATCGCCGACAAAGGCTGGCGCGAAGCGTTGCGAGGAGACGCGCATTTGCGCGCCGGATTGAATATTTCGGATGGGAAGATCACATATTCGCCGGTCGGCAAGGCGCATGGCCTTCCGATCACGCCGGTTGAAGAAGTATTGGGGCTTTGACAAGCGGCGGCGATAGCATTGTTCGCGCGTTTCGGTGTCATCGGAGAACGATCGTAAAAGGAGTCAAATCATGCGACTGATGTCGACCGCCTTTTCGGACGGTGCGGCGATTCCGCGCCGCTACACTTGCGACGGCGAAGACGTTTCGCCGGCGTTGCAATGGTCTGGTGCGCCAGCGGAAACCAAAAGTTTCGTGTTGCTGTGCGATGATCCCGGCGCGCCGGCCGGCGTCTGGCGGCATTGGGCCGTTTATGACATTCCCGGCGACCAGACAGCGTTGGCGGAGGGCGCGGGGCGGGTCCAGGCGGGGCAGGACTTCAAGCAGGCCAGTAATGATTTCGATCTACAGGGCTATGGCGGCCCATGCCCACCGCATCGGCATGGAGTCCACCATTACCATTTTCGCCTGCTGGCGCTCTCTCAAGCCAAGCTGCCGACGCGGCGCAAAGACCCGTCTTGCGAGGAGGTGGAGCGAGAGGCCCGCGAATATGCGCTTGCCGAGGCGGTATTGGTCGGCGTCTACGGACGTTAATTAAACATCTCAACGGTTGTCGTGCGACGATCCATCCTTGGGCAAGGAGAGACCTATGCCGATTTGCGCTGGCGAAGATCGAGACGCGCCGAAAAAACCGGTGCGCCCCGTCACCTATTCCGAGGATGAGAACGAATCCCCGCGAGAGGTGGCGGAAGAACGAGTGGAGATCGAACGCGAGGTCCCCGCGACGGAGAATACGCCCGTCGAAAGAGACGAGCGCGAAGAGACGCCCGATCCGCCGTTCTTCGAAGAATAGCGCGCGCGAGATGGTCTGTCAGCGCTCAGCGTGAGGTCCGACTCTCGTTTTGGTCGCTGGTCAAACCGAATGACGCCACGATCGGCGCGTGCAACGAGCCGAGGATCGGCTCTCGCGCGGTGATTTCATCTTGCAAGCCCTCGTTGAATATGACGACGGATGAACAAGCGCACGCCAACGCCGGTGACGCGAGAATGTGATCGAGCAGAATGTTACGATCGCCATGCACCACGGAGAAGCGGCGCGCCGAGCTGACGCGCTCGGCGAGCGAAACCAGCATACGGGGAGATGTTTCGGGTGTCTCTTCATCACGGCCGCCGCGCAGGATTCGTGCCGGCATGTCATGCTCCTGCGAATTGAGGTCGCCGCAGACGATAATGCGCGCGTCCGGCTCCGCGTCGAACAAGCGTTCGATGAACAGCCGCGCTTCCAGCGCCTGCCCCTCGCGCTTTTGGCCGGCGACGAATTGCCCCTCGACGAAAGCTCGGCTCAGGTCGCCGGCTGTGGCGATGTCATCCCCTTGCAAGGGAACCGCGCGTGGCGCACGAAGATGTAGATTTATGACGTGAAGAGGCTTGCCGCCCGGGGTTGAGATACGCGCATAGAGCAGGGGCCTGTCCCAAGTGATACCGATCGGGCTTGGCGGCGCGCGGCCCTCGGCGGGCGGCGTCCAGCTCCATTTCGCGACGATGTCGTGAAACACTTGCCGCTGGTCGATGATCGGCCAACGACTCGCAATGACGAGATTATGAACATCCGCGGGCGCGCTTGCTCCGGGCCTTACGCTCGTTGCGCGATGGTAGGTTTCATAAGGTCCGTCCGCGAAGAGGCGATCGAGCGCGAGAAAGCGTCTTTCGTCGTGCGACGCCGCTCTCTGCGCATTGACTTCTTGCAAGCATAGAATGTCCGCCGCGCATTCGTTCAGTATGGGTTTGAGAACGCCGAGACGCTGTTCGAAGCGGGCGTCCCGTCGGGGCGACCAATCGAGATTTTCGAGATTGAACGTCGCGAGACGAAGGCTGCTGACCATTTCTGACTCTAGCGCTCTCTGTCAGGCGCGCCAAGTCCAGGAAGCAGCGATGCTTTTCAAGGCGCTCCGCGCCAAGGCTGGATTCCGTCCCCGCGGGGCGCTGGAGACAAGTGGTCCCCGCGGTCCGCATTGGCGCGAGATCTTCCTCGCCAAAACTTTCCTTGTCGAGGAGTCGCTCCGTAGACTCGTTGTGCACGCTCGCACACGTCCGCAATATAGCGGAAGCATGATCGAAGGCCTGTTCGACGAGATTGCGGATGGCGTTGTCGATTTTTGCGTTGGTCTCGTCGCTCGCTTCCGATTGCTGCGGGCCTAATCCCGCCAAATCGAGATAGCGAGGGCGGTCGGAGACAAAGGACGCCTGTCCGATTTCCGGCTCCATGCCGTATCGCGTGACCATGGCGCGGGCCATTTCGGTCGCCCGCTGGAGATCGTCGGAGGCGCCCGTGGTCGCCTCCTTGAAAACCACGATCTCCGCCGCCCGCCCGCCGAGCAGCACAGTCATCCGGTTCAGCAATTCCGTGCGGGTCATCAAATAGCGGTCTTCGGTCGGCATTTGCATCGTGTAGCCCAGAGCGCCAATTCCCCTTGGAATGATCGACACTTTCTTGATCGGGTCGACGCCCGGCAGAGCCATGGCGACGATCGCATGGCCCATCTCGTGAAACGCGACGATGCGGCGTTCGCGCGGATTGAGCAGACGATTGCGTTTTTCCGGGCCGGCGATGACGCGTTCGATCGCGGCGGTGAAGTCCCCGAGCGAAACCGATTGCGCTTGGCGGCGCGTCGCCAGCATCGCCGCCTCGTTGACGAGATTGGCGAGGTCGGCGCCGGTAAAGCCGGGCGTCAACGCGGCGATCGCCGCAGGATCAATATCCGCGGCGAGTTTGATTTTCTTCAAATGCACCTGGAGAATCGCGACGCGGCCATTTTTGTCGGGCCGATCGACTGAAATCTGGCGGTCGAAGCGCCCGGCGCGAAGCAGCGCCGGATCGAGCACTTCCGGGCGGTTCGTCGCCGCGAGCAACACGACGCCGATGGTCGGATCGAAGCCGTCGAGTTCGCTCAGGAGTTGGTTGAGCGTTTGCTCCTTTTCGTCATGCCCGCCGCTCAGCCCCGAAATGCCGCGTGCGCGCCCCAGCGCATCAAGCTCGTCGATGAAAATGATGCAAGGCGCATTGGCCCGAGCCTGGGTGAAGAGGTCGCGGACGCGAGCCGCGCCGACGCCGACGAACATTTCGACGAATTCCGAGCCATTGATTGAATAAAATGGCGCGCCAGCTTCTCCCGCGACGGCGCGCGCCAGCAACGTCTTGCCGGTTCCCGGCGGTCCAACGAGAAGAATGCCCTTCGGGATGCGCGCGCCAAGGCGTCCATGAGTCGTCGGATCTTTCAGGAAAGCGACGATTTCCTGCAGTTCTTCCTTGGCCTCGTCGACGCCGGCTACGTCCGCGAAACCGATCTTGATGTCTTTCTCGACGAACACCCTGGCCTTGCTCTGCCCAACCGACATGAACGAACCAAGGCCTTGCCCCATCCGCCGCGTCAGCAGGCTCCAGAGGAAAAAGAACAGGGCGATCGGCACGATCCAGGAAAGCAGCGTGGAAATCCATGTGTTTTCGACAACGCCGGAATATTTGACCTTGGCCGCCTCCAGTTCCTGGGCGATGTTGGGATCGACGCGGACCGCCAGCAGCTCCTTGCGTCCATCCGGCAATGGCTGTTTCAGCGTCGCGCGGACGATCTGCTCGCCGACCTCGACCTCGGCAATTTTATCTTCTCGAAGGAGGTTCGCGAATTCGCTGTAGGGAACGACCTCCGCTTCCCGGTACATCGACCAGATCTGTTGGAAAATAAGCATCGCGATCAGCGCGAACAGCACGTAACCGATGTCGAAATGCCACGGGCGTTCGGTTGTCGGCTTTTCCATGGTCGAGCCTCATTCTGCGGTATCTTAGCGAACGCGCCGTTGGCCAAACACCCCAATAACCGACGTCGCCGTCTCGTCAGCAATAATAGCTGAAGCCGATCCAATCGTAACGCAGAGAATGCGCCCGAGTTGTTGACCGCCTTGGGCCAGCCGTGCAGGCGAGGGCGCAGCGAGGCCGAAAATGATGAAAGATTTGCCGCTTTCCAAGGTCTACCAGTTGCTGGAGCCTGGCCCGGTCGTGCTGTTGACCACCGCGCGCAACGGGCGCGCCAATGTCATGACAATGTCTTGGCACATGATGGTCGAGTTCGAGCCGCCGTTGGTGGCCTGCGTGGTCAGTCCAAGAGATTTCAGCTACGCGCCTTTGCGCGCGACGAAGGAATGCGTGATCGCCATCCCGGCTATGGAGCTGGCGTCCAAAGTTGTCGAAGTCGGAAATTGCTCGGGTCGTGACGTCGATAAATTCAAGGCGTTTGGGCTGACGCCTGTCGATGCGGAGCGCGTCGCGCCGCCCTTGGTGGCCGAGTGTTTCGCCAATTTCGAATGCAAGGTCGTGGATGCGCGCCTCGTGAATAAATTCGGTCTCTTCGTTCTCGAAGTGGTCAAAGCCTGGATTGACCCGATTCAAAAGAATCCTAAGACCCTCCACCATCGGGGGTTTGGCGAATTCGTCGTGGATGGGGAGACGCTCAGACTGAAATCCAAGATGCCCTGAGGCGAATCGCCGGACGACTTTCGTCGCGTGAGGGATTGCATCATGTCTCATCCTTGGTGGCAGAGCGGGACGATCTATCAAATCTACCCTCGGTCCTTTCAGGATTCGAACGGCGATGGCGTCGGCGATCTCGACGGCATCCGGCGGCGGCTGGATTATCTCCTCTGGCTCGGCGTCGACGCGATCTGGATTTCTCCGATCTATCCCTCGCCAATGCATGACTTCGGCTACGATGTCGCTGATTACTGCGGGATTGATCCGATCTTCGGTTCGCTCGAAATTTTCGACCGCCTCATTGAGGAGGCGCATAGCAGACAGCTCAAGGTCATTCTCGACTTTGTCCCCAACCACACGTCGATCGCTCATCCCTGGTTCGTCGCCAGTCGGCGGTCGCGCGCCGATCCGAAGCGCAGCTGGTATATCTGGCGGGACGCCGCCGCGGGTGGCGGTCCGCCGAACAACTGGATCAGCAACTTCGGCGGCAGCGCCTGGACATGGGATGAACGCACGGGCCAATATTACCACCACGCCTTTCTCGCCGAACAGCCCGACCTGAACTGGCGAAATCCGGATGTGCGCGCGGCGATGCACGACGTGTTGCGCTTCTGGTTGCGGCGAGGAGTCGACGGATTCCGGGTCGACGTTATCTCGGAGCTTATCAAGGACGAGGCGTTTCGCGACACCCCCCCCGATCCAGCCTGGTCCGAGGAGAAGCCCGAAATCAATCGTCTGCGCCTGATCTATTCGACGGATCAACCCGAGGTGCATGAGGTGATTGCGGGATTCCGACAGGTGATCGACGAATTCGAGAGCCGTGTGTTGATCGGCGAGGCCTATCTGCCGATTGAAAGGCTCGTCGCCTATTACGGCAAGAAGCTCATGGGCGTGCATCTGCCGTTTAACTTCCAGCTGATATTTGCGCCGTGGACGGCGGAGGACGTCGCCGCGTTGGTTGAGAGATACGAGGCGGCGTTGCCTGACGGCGCTTGGCCGAACTGGGTTGTCGGCAATCACGACCGGCCGCGGGTCGCGGCGCGCCTCGGACAAGAACAGGCTCGCGTGGCGGCCATGCTGCTGTTAACCCTGCGCGGAGCGCCCACGATGTATTATGGCGACGAACTCGGCATCGGCAAAGTCGAGATACCGCAGCGTCTCGTCCAGGATCCCTGCGGTAAGCGCGAGCCCCGCTTCGGGCGCGATCCTTCAAGAACGCCGATGCAGTGGGACGCCACGGTTTTCACCGGCTTTTCGACGCATGAACCCTGGCTTCCGCTGACCTCCGACTTTAAGACGCGCAATGTCGCGATGATGCACGACGACCCGACTTCCATTCTCTCGCTGGTGCGAAGCCTGCTCAAATACCGACGCCAACACGCCGCGCTCAATTCCGGGGCGTGGCGTTGTTTGGCGGCGGAAGGCGATGTTCTCGCCTTTGAGCGCGGCGATGGCGAGAATCCAATATTCGTCGCGCTTAATTTCGCGTCCGAACCGCGCGCCTGGTCAGCGCTGCCCTCGATCAAGCTCAGACTGGCAATCTCCACATATGGCGACCGTGTTCGCGAAATCATAGAGTCGAACGTCGATCTGCGCGCCAATGAAGGCGTCGTCATCGAGACGGTATGAGGACGCCATCGGGGCGGCCGGCGCATCTTTAGAGCGTCTTCGAGCGAAGCAGCTCCCGGTTCGCGTCAAGAAAACGCGTCAGATCAAAATACTCTAGCGATCGGAGTCCAAAGCGGCTAGATGCTGCAATCCAACAAAGGCTGGCTCGCGGTGAACGATCACAAAGGTGGGAATTTTGGCGAGATAAGGCTGGAAGCGTCCCTTGCTTTCGAAGCGGCTTCGAAATTGCGACGCGCTCAGGAATTCGACGATGCGAGGCGCGATGCCGCCGGCGATGAAAACACCGCCGCTGGCGGAAAAAGTCAGGGCGGCGTTCCCTGCGACCTCGCCAAGCATCGCACAGAATAAATGCAGCGCCTCGCGACATTGCGGACAACTGCCGTCGAGCGCGCGCTTGGTGATTTCGTCCGGGCTTCTGTCGACAAGCGGCGCGTGGTCGATCGACCCGATCGCTCGATAGAGGTTGACGAGTCCGTTGCCGGATAGAACCCGCTCCGCCGAGACATGTCCAAATCGCTCGCGAAGTCGATCGATAATCGCGTCCTCGCGCCGACAAGCGCCGGGCAATGTCGCATGGCCGCCTTCGCCGGCGATGACAATCGATCCATCGGATCGCGGGGCGTAGCATGCGAGTCCCAAGCCGGTGCCCGGACCGAGCGCCGCCGAGGGGCTCCCGGCACGGGCCTCGCCCTCTCCAATCTTGATCAGATCCGACGGCGGAAGGGCCGGCAGGGACCATGCAATAGCTTCGAAATCGTTGAGGATGCGAACGCTCGCGAAATTGAAAGTGTTGCGCAGTTCCTCCGCATCGACGACCCAGGAACTGTTGCTCAACTCGCAACGGGCGTTTTCGACGGGGCCGGCGACGGCGAGCAGCGCGCGGGGAATGGCTTCCTGCCCTCGACGCCTTGAGAGAAACGCCGAGAGCGCGGCGGCGAAGGACGGATAGTCCTTTACCGCGAGCGTCTCGACAGGACCAATCCGGCTGTCCGCAAGAATCGCGAATCTTGCGTTTGTTCCACCGATATCGCCCAATAAACTATGACCCGACCTGCTGCACATTGGAGTCTCGTTCGTCTTCAGTATAGGTCTGCCGCGCGCAAATTCCCGCTGGACGGCTCCGCGATCCGCCCATGTGGGTCGAGGCTAATGCGTCGGTCGGTTTCGCCCTCTGCGATCAAGCGCCGCCCTCCTGCTTGCATACGCGGTGATGAAGGCGGCGTAGCTCCAGGCGAGATTCTTCGCCGATGTTTGCCCGCCATCGCTCCCATCGAACTGCTCGGACAATTCGCCTGACGATGGCGTATGGGCACGCACCACAGCCATATACATATCGCCGCGACGGAGAAGAGCATTAAAAAGTCTTTCTCTTGATCGCGGTTCGATTAATGCGGCGCCAAGCGAATCGGGCGGCTCGGTCAGCAAGTGGGCCAGCAAAACCCGGTTTTGCGTCGAAACCTCGACGGCGGCGCCGCGGCTCACCGCTTCGGCGAAACTGAAATAAAACTGCGCCGCGCCAAGCGTCGAAAAATAATAGGCGCCGCCGCTGAAATAGACGTCGCCGGCATAACGACCCATGGCGGGAGCGTGCTCGGCGGCGCTCTCGCGGTTGATCTTATATTCCTCGTCGAACAACGTTTCGAGCCGAGTCAGCGTCGCGAGCGTTTGCGGGTCGACGACGCTATGCGGTCCTTCGGGGCGCGCGGCCTGGATGACGGCGAGAATGACCGCGATGTCGAGCCGCTTAACGTCTGGAAAGTCCGCGGCGTCTGGCGCGCCCTTCGCACGGCTGAGATAAATGCCCCGGTCTCGATCGAAATGAGCATCGAGACATCGACCAATTTCTTGCGCGGCCAAATGATAAGAGTGCGCACGCGCCGTGTCGCCACACGTCGCCATCCATGCCGACCCGTCGGTCAAGGCCGCACATTGAACGAGGCGCGTGTGATAATGATGGCCAAAGGTTTCCTCCCAGAGGTCGAAACAAGCTTCGCGCCAATGCTCGAGCGTGAAGTCAAGATCGCGTTCGAGCAGTTCCGTCATCGAAGCGCGATCCAAGTGATCTCCAAAGGCGCCAGGCTGACAATAACGCAAAAGCGTGAGCGCGCGCAGCGCGGGGCCATCATGCTGCGGGCGGCCCCACTTTATTATGTCGAGCGTCCCGTCGGGATTGAAACGCGGCTCTCCGAGGACGCGGTCGCCAACAATCTGGCTGAGCTCGCTTTCGGAGCGCGCCAAGGCGCGCGAAGCCGGATCGATCCGCGCTCCAAAATCGGCGCGCTTTACAAAATCGCCGCCGTCAAGCCGACAGAGCGACAGGCTGAATTTTACGAAATCGTCGACATGCGCCAACGCTTCGGGTTTGAGCGTCAGATCAACGACCAGCACGCGCAAGGCGTCCATGACCAGCGCGGAATCGCGCAACCAGTGGAAAAAATAATCTGGGTCCGGATCGTAGGAGGCAATCTCCGGCGAAGCCAAAACCGATCCCGGCAAGGGTCTGATCGTCTGGCCGAAGCCGCGCCGCTCCTTGACGAGTTCCGTCGCCGAAATTGCGCGCAGCATAGCCGTTGAGGAAAATCGATATTGCCGCGCCATCCATTCGGCGAGCGCTTCGACGCCGCCCCCAGCCGTATTCTCGTTCGCCGGGGAAGGCGTCGTCGTCATCTCTGGTCCCGGTTCAAATGCGGACTTTGGAATCCAAGCCGGCGCAAGCCCAGCTGAACATCGGGATCCTTCATGAACAGACTCCACAACAGAGCTGTACGATGATTCTCGATCATAATGACGATAGGGCCCTGGTCGATCGCCAGATAGGTTTTGGCGAACCAGTCGGCGTCCTCGCTGAAGGCGTCGGTAAAGCCGAAACGGCCCCACAGCCGGTCGCCGACAACGTCATAGAAATAGCGCATGGCGCGATTCGCCGCTTCGGGCGCGTAGGGGAAGCTGGAGAGAGCCGCGGTCGGCGCAATCACGCCGTTATCGTCGTCTGGCGTATGCACATAATATCCGCCGGGATCATCGCTCGCGGCGAGCCCCCAGCAGCGGGGCCCGTAACCTTTATGATGTCCGGGATTGAGAACGCAATGCTCGAAATTGATCAGGACATGACGCCTATTCTGTCGCCAGTAATCGGCGTAGCGATCCGAAAGGCCGCGCGGATCGAGGCCACAGAACGAATAATGCGCAAAATGAAGCGGACCGCCAAAGGCCGGGCCGAGCGGCAATTCGATGTCGTAATAGCGATGGCCGTTCAAGAAGTCTCGGCCCTGGGCCCAGCCTTCGTGATAGACCTTTGGATCGATCGCATAAAGCGGCGCGCCGGCGGCGAGGACATAGCTCAGCAGGCATTCGTTCCAGCCGCGAATCTCATGAGCGAGCGCGAAGCCGTTATTGGGGCTCCAATGCCAGGTCAGCACGCTGCTTCCATCGCGCCTGTGCCAGCTCCACTCGACATCGCGCCATAGCGACGTGATGCGATCACGCAGGCTCTTCTCGGCCGGCGCGTCGCGGTCGAAATATTGCCGCGCGCACAGCAGGCCCTGGAAGAGGAGCGAGGTTTCGACGAGATCGCCGCCGTCGTCCTTTCGGTTGAATGGCTTCGTGGCGCCGGTGCGGCCATTCATGAAATGTGGGAAAACGCCATGATAGCAGGTCGCGCGCTCCAGCAGATCGAGCATGAGCGCGACGCGCGCCAAAGCGTCCTCCCGCGTGATCCATCGCCTTTGCGTCGCGACGATTATCGCCATGACGCCGAAACCGGAACCGCCTATCGTGACGATATCGTCGGTTGGATCGGAGAGGAGGTCGACGCGATCACGCGCGAGCCCGCTCGCCGGATGCGCCCCATCCCAAAAATACAGGAAGCTTTGTCGTTGTACAAGATCGAGCAGCGGCTCGTCCGATAGGATCGGCTCGCGTCCGGAATCGATGCGGTTCTTCTTGGCCGTCGTCATCGTTCGAACGACCTCTCCTGGTGTTGGTCCGGGGACGCGGCCTGCCCCATTGAGGATGGAGAAGAAGGCGGAATAGTCGTCGATAGGCGCTGACCCAGCGGATTTTTGGTTAAGCGCAAAACGCGCGTGAAAAGCCCTCCGTCGGGCTGACGCCCCGCGATGTATATGAGAGTCGTCGCCGCCAACTCGTTTTCGAAGACGTCAAAAAGCGCCTTGCGGGACTCTGGCCCAAGCGACTCGATCGCCTCGTCGACGAAGAGCCAACGAGGCTTGTGGAGCAGCACGCGTGCGAAGGCGACGCCCTGTTGTTCGGCCTCGGTCAGATTGCGGTCCCATCGGACGGTTCTGTCGAGCGCCGGCGTTAGATCGGAAAGACCCATGCGCGACAGGGCCGTGCCGAGCTCCTCATCCGTGAAGCGTTGCCGCGAATCCGGATAAGAGAGGATGTCTCGCAATACGCGGTTCGGAATATAAGGACGCTTCGGCATGAACATGACGCCGTCCGAGGGCAGGCCGATCCTGCCGCCCCCCCAGGGCCAAAGCCCGGCGATAGCCCGAAACAGGCTGGTTTTCCCCGCCTTCGAGGAGCCAATGATTAAGACGCGCTCGCTCCGCCCGATCTCGACATGCGCTTCATTCAACGTGATGGCCCCGGTGGGCGATATGACGCCGACGTCATCCATGCGGAACTTGTCGTCGGTCGTCGTCACGACTTCGATGCGGCCCGCGCCTTCTCCGAGCCTATCCATCTCGATCAGGGCGAGGCGAAAACCGCCAACACGAAAGAGCGTCGCCCGCCAGTCGGCGATCGTCGCGGCGTTATCAACGAACCAGCGCAGCGATTGCTGCACCTGCGTGAACGCCCCGACGGCCATGAGCAATCCGCCAAAAGTGAGATTGCCGAGAAAGTAAGCGGGCGCCGCCACGACGATCGGCGCGACGATCGTGAACCAGCCATATCCTGCGGTGACCCAGGTCAATTTCGTCGTTGCGCTAACGAGCCGGCGAAGAACGAGGAGGAGAGAATCGAGCTCGTGTAGCAACCGATCCTTCTCTTCTGCCTCGCCTCGATTCGCCGCGATCCCATCGCAATGTTCGTTAACGTGAACCAACGCAATGCGCAGGTCGGACTCGCGCGCGTAGTGTTGAGCGTTCAGATCGATAAGCGGTCGACCTACGCGCCAACTCGCCGCCGACGCCACGCCGGCGTAGAAAAGCGCGCTCCAGACCATATAACCCGGGATGATGAAACTGCTCTCATGGAGATGGAACACCACGCCCTCCGACAAGATCCAAAGGACGCCGATAAAACTCGCCAGAAGCAGCGTCGCCTGAAAGAGGCCGACCCCGAGATCCGTCGAGAGCTCTGTCAGATGGTGGGCGTCCTCATGAATGCGTTGATCTGGATTCACGCCAATTTCGCCGGCGCCGGCGAGGAGAAAGGCGCGGTTCGGCGTGAGCCATTGCGTGAAAAGATCTCGCGTCAGTCCCGCCCGCAATTTCAATTTCATCATCTGATTGAGCCAGGTCTGGGCGACGTTCAGCACCAGTAGGGCTCCGGCGATGCGAATGAAAACGACAAGCTGCAAACCGAATTCAGCGAGGTCCTTGCGGGAGAGGGCGTCGTAAAACGGCTTGTTCCAGGCGTTGAGCTGGATTTGTCCATAGGCGGTGGCGCCGATCACGACGACGAGGCCCGCCCCGAGCCACAGCAAACCAACGCGCTCGGGCGCGGCGTGGAGAGCATCCAGAATCACTTTCGCTTGCGACGCCAGTCCATTACGCGCCGCGGCCGCTTCTAAGGTGGTTCGACGCGCTTTGTTCGCCTGTTCCACCATTGCCCACTGTCCTGATTGCCGGCGTCCCCGATAGCATCACGAGCGGGGTCGGCTGGCAAGATGGCTCATTAACGAGAGCTTCCGCGCCGCGTCCCGGTAATGGGGCATTGGCGTCAATTCGCTACAAATATAGGGTGCGGCGCCCGGGTCGAAACGGTTCAAAGGTGCGCGGTTTCTTATCCCGCAATTTAGTAAACGCGCGTATAGTGCTTGCGAATTCGGGTGGGCATTCAACTCCTGCCGCGACAGCGCGCCGCCCGGAATGGAATTTCGCCCGGGGCGCCGATGGAATTGGTCGATTCGCTACTCACAGCCATGACTTTTTCCGAAAAGATCGGTCAGCTCAACATGGTGACGTCCGGACAGGCGGTCACTGGACCGATTGGCGGCGGCGATTTGACGGAAAATCTTCGCGCGGGAAGCGTTGGCGGCGTTCTCAACCTTTGGGGGAGGAAGGCGACTTCAGCCCTTCAAAAGGTCGCGGTCGAGGAAGCGAGACTCGCCATTCCGCTTCTCTTTGCTCTCGACGTGCTGCACGGACACAAGACGGTCTTCCCGATTCCGCTTGCCGAAGCAGGGATATTCGATCCTGCTTTGTGGGAACGCACGGCGCGGGCGGCGGCTCTTGAGGCCGCAAGCGACGGCGTCGCACTGACTTTTGCTCCCATGCTCGACATAGCTCGCGATCCGCGTTGGGGGCGGATCGCCGAGGGCCCTGGGGAGGACCCTCTCGTCGGCGCAAGATTCGCCGAGGCGAAAATCCGGGGCTTCCAGGGAACAGATTTATCGAAGGGAACGTCAATTGCCGCGACCGCCAAGCATTTCTGCGCGGGCGGCGCCGCCATTGCTGGGCGCGAATATGCGGCCGTCGACCTTTCCGAACGCGCCCTTCACGAAGTTTACTTGCCTCCATTTCGGGCCGCGGTCGCGGCCGGCTGCGCGGCGATCATGCCGGCGTTCAACAGCGTGGCCGGCGTTCCGATGACCGCGCATATTCCGCTGCTGCGCAATTATCTGAGAGGCAAGCTTGGGTTCGACGGGGTTATCGTCAGCGACTACAACGCCATCGGCGAATTGATTCAACATGGCGTCGCCGCCGATCTCGTCGAGGCGGCCGCCCTCGCGCTTAAGGCAGGCGTCGACATCGATATGGTGAGCGGCGTCTATATTCGCTGTTTGCCGGAAGCCCTTGCGCGTGGGCTCGTCGAACTGGAGGACGTAAACGCCGCCGTGCGCCGCGTCCTGACGCTCAAACAGAAGCTTGGTTTGTTCAGCGACCCCTATCGGCCCGTGGCGCCCGCCGAGGGCTCGGTGCAAGCCGCTGCGGAGCTTGCAACAGACGCGGCGCGGCGCGCAATCACGCTTCTCACCAATCGTGGTATTCTGCCGCTCTCCGCCAGGGCGCGCCGCCTAGCCGTCGTCGGTCCGCTCGCTGATGCGCGCGGCGAGATGCGGGGCCCATGGTCGCTTGCGGGAAGCCCGGACGATGGCGTGACGATCCTCGAAGGTTTGAGGATCGCCTTGCCGCATTGTGAGATCGAATTCGAGGCGGGTGTGGGTATCGCCGGCGAGGAGCGAGCCGGAATCGACAAGGCGTGCGCTTTATGCGCCGGGGCCGATGTCGTCGTGCTCTGTCTGGGCGAATCCGCCGACATGAGCGGGGAAGCGGCGTCTCGGGCGGCGCCGGGGCTTCCCGGCCGTCAGCACGAACTTGCCCAAGCCGTTCTCGCGACCGGAATTCCTGTCGTCGCCGTCATCTCCTCGGGCCGCCCGTTGATGGTGACGTGGCTGGTCGAGCAGGCGCAAGCGACGCTCGCCACTTGGTTTCTGGGCGACAAGGCCGGGCGCGCCATCGCGGATGTGCTGACAGGGCGCTTCAATCCAACCGGGCGACTTGCGGTCACCTGGCCGCGCGAAATTGGCCAGATTCCGATTTTCTACGCCATGCGATCTTCAAGCCGTCCCTATGATCCGGTTGATCCATACACCAGCAAATATCTCGACCTGTCCGTGGATCCGCTGTTTCCCTTTGGGCACGGCCTTTCCTTCAGCCGCGTCGAACTGGAAAATCTGCGCGCAAGCCGGGAGAAGTTCCGCCCTCAAGATCGGATCCTCGTGGAAGTTGACGCCATTAACAGGGCGGGAGCCGCGACGGAAGAAACGATATTTCTCTTTGTGCACGACCTTGCGGCGAGCGTCGCGCGCCCGCTTCTGGAACTGAAAGATTGGGCCAAAGTCGCCCTGGACGCCGGACAAGTAAAAACCGTCGCTTTCACATTGACGGCCGCGAGCTTTTGCGTTCTCGACGAGAATTACGAGCCGGCGCTCGAACCAGGCGATTTCGATATCTTGGTCGGTCTCAGCGCCGATCGAACCTCCTTGCTCAAAGCCCATTTGCGCGCGCTCGAGAGGTAGCGTTATCGAGCGAAGTCCAACCGTCGACGAAACACCGACGTTGCAATGCTACCGCTTTTCCTCTCTTTTCAGCGCTTCGAAGCCAGAGACGACGTCGAAAAGCTCTTCGTCGATCCCGCTCTGGCGCAAACGATGAAATTCGCTGTTGAGGCGTTCCGTCAATTCGTCGATGTTTTTGTCGGCGCGCCGCATCGCCGCCAATCGGCTCGCGTTTTCGCTTGCGAGCGATTCGGCGCAGGCCCGGAACAGCGAAACAAAAAGATACTCTCGGATCAGCCCCCCCAAGGTTGTGTCGCCGCTGCTCATGACTTCGGGCAAATTTCCAGTCGGCCAGGGGAGCTCGGTCAACTGGCGTCGCCAGCTTTCGTCTAACGGCAGCAGCTTCTGACAGACGGGCGAATAGCTCGCCTCGGACGCTGCGCGGTTGTGGAAAAGATAAAGCGTGATGATGCCATCTTGGGCTTGGCGCGCCCCGCACTCCGCGAGAATACGCCCGACGAGAGGCGTGATGGCTTTGACGGAATTCGGCACGGCGAAAACGCCTGCCGGCGGCAGGCCGGCATCCTCCAAACGCGAATGCGCGCGCTCGCCGACAGCCCAGACACGGGGCCTGTCAGTCAGAGCGGCGAGGGTCTGCGCCGCATAATCGACGACCACATCGTTAAATCGGCCCACCAGTCCCTGGTCCGAACCGAACACGACGGCGCCAATGGCGGTTCGTCCGCTCGCTTGCGTCATTGGCGCCATCGGCGCGCTCCGCCGGAAACAAATGCTCAGCCCCATTTCCACACTGCGATAATAGTCGCCCAACGCGCGCGCCGCTGTTTCGTATTGACCGATGTTCGAGGCGGCCAGCGCTTTCATTGCGCGCACGACGGATTGGAGATCGCCGGCGCTTCTGATCTTGCGTTGTAGGCTCGCCGTGGTTTCGCTCACGATTTTTCCCCGGCGGGTGTGTCGCGGCCCTTGCCGATCATGATTTGGATTGTCGCGCTCATGCCCGGCTTGAGCGACAGATCGGCATTGGGCGCGCTGATGACGATGTTGTAGCTTGCGGCGTCCTGGCCCGTCGGGGGCGAGCGGCCTATTTGCGCCACTTCGCCGGGGAAGGAGCGGTTCGGCAAACCGGCGATCGTGAAGGAGACTCTGTCGCCGGGCTTGATCGCGCCGCCCTCTTTCTCGCCGACATTGACCTCGACGCGCAAGACCGTGAGATCCGCTGCGACGAGGAACAGCGGCGCAACCGGGGCCGCCGCGATTTTCTGGCCCGTCTCCAAGTTGCGCGCGATCACTGTTCCGTCAATCGGCGAAACAATATTCGTTTTGCTGAGGTCGGCCCTGGCGGCGTTCAGCTCCGCCCAGCGCTGCACGGATGTCTCCTCGTCACGTTCCTTCCGCGCTCGCGCCTCTTCATAGGCCTTGCGCGACGAGTCAGTCTCTTTGGGTCGACGCTTCGCCGCAGCCAGGGCGAGGTCGGCGTTGTCCTTTTGCAGGCGGGCTTCGGCCGCCCTCAGCTCGGCCTCATCCTGATCCACCACGGCCTGATAGGGGCGCGGGTCGATCTTCGCACAGAGCTGATCCTTTTTCACTTGCATGTCGGCGGCGCAGTAGATCGCCTCGACGACTCCGGAAGCGTGAGCTTCGACCGGCATGGCCGCGTTAGCGGCGAGGACGCCGGTAGCACTGAGGGCGCGGACAGCAGGCTCGTGTTTTGGTTCGATGCGCTGCGCGAAAAGCCAGCCGCCCACGCAAGCCGCAACGATGAACATGCCGATCACAGTTCGCCATGCGCCGGAATTTCGTTCTCGGTCTGCGCGGCCCGCTGTCCCCATCGCCCTTTCCGCGCGAGGCGAGGTCAATTTGATCTCTGTTCGACCTCCTGAGCCGGACTTGGGCCTGTGCGGAGGCTCGACTTTAGTTTCATCTCTGGAGTCGGGTTGCATCTTGGCTTGGGCGTCGGGGCTGGATCGGAAAGGTTTCAGCGCCTCGCGGGCGAGTCGGAGGATCGTCGCCCGATCCTGTTCACTCAACTCATCGGTCGTGTCGAAACGCGCGCAGACCTCCGTGGGCGTCTTCGCCGCCGCCTCGCGCAAGGCGCGTTCGGCGTCGGCCATCCGTTCAATCGGCACGGCGTCGAACAGCCCCGTCGACAGCGCGAGCAGAGTGGCGATTTGCGCGGACATCGAGACCGGGGCGAAATCCGACTGCTTCAGACAGGCGCGAATTCTCCGTCCATGTTCGAGAATCTTGCGCGTGTCTTCATCCAGACGGGCGCCGAAGCGGGCAAAGGTCTCAAGCTCCTCGAACTGCGCGTAAGCGAGCTTGAGGTCGCCCGCCACCGCGCGATAGGCCGCCCGTTGCGCCTTGCCGCCGACGCGCGACACGGATTTGCCGACCTCGATCGCCGGCAGCACGCCCAATTCAAACAATGACGGCGAGAGATAGATTTGCCCGTCGGTGATGGAAATGAGATTGGTCGGAATATAGGCGGAGATATTCTGCGCCTCGGTTTCGACGATCGGCAGCGCGGTGAGCGAACCGCCGCCGAGTTCCGCGCGCAGGCGCGTCGCGCGCTCGAGCAGGCGCGAGTGGATATAAAAGATGTCGCCCGGGAAGGCCTCGCGTCCGGGCGGCCGGCGCAGCAATAGCGACAGCTCGCGATAGGCTTGGGCGTGCTGCGTGAGATCGTCGTAGACGATCAGCACGTCGCGCCCTGCTTCCATGAAATGCTCGGCGATGGCAGTCGCAGCGTAAGGAGCGATATAGGCGAGGCCGGGCGGATCATTGCCTTCCGTCACGACAACCACGGTGTGGTCCATCGCGCCCTTTTCCCGCAAGACGGCCACTGCTTTCGCCACGGCGGACGCGCGCTGGCCAATGGCGCAATAGACGCAAACGACATTCTGGCCGCGCTGGTTGAGAATAGCGTCGAGCGCGATGGCGGTTTTGCCGGTCTGACGGTCGCCCAGAATCAGTTCGCGCTGGCCGCGCCCAATAGGGATCAGCGCATCGATGACTTTTATGCCGGTCTGGAGCGGCTCGGTCACCGGCGCGCGATCCATGATCGCGGCGGCTGGTCGTTCGATGGGAAGGCGATCGCTGACGATCGGCGGTTCATCCCCGTCGAGGGGCCGGCCAAGCGGGTCGATGACGCGGCCCAGCAAGGCTTCGCCGACCGCCACGTCCATGACGCGGCCCGTGCGCTCGACTTCATCGCCAGCATGCAGGCGCACGTAGTCGCCAAGCAGCACGACGCCAAGTTCGTCCTCGTCCACGTTAAACGCCATGCCGAGAACATCGTCTGGAAATTTCACCAGTTCCTCGAAGCCGACGCCGGGCAGACCTGAAACCTTGACGACGCCGGTGGCGACGCTGGTGATTACGCCGGCTTCCCGCCGACGCAAATGCGGCGTGAAGGATTCTCGCGCCTGGCTTAGTCCAGCAAACGCAGCGTCGAAAGCCTCTTGGAGACCGTCGGGATCCATGTTCACAGGCTCCCTGTTTTGGGCTTGTCTTGCTCTTTCAGCAGTTCAGCGACGCCCTCTTTGAACGACGCGAGATAATCCGAGATGCTCCAGCCAACCTTCTGTCCGTTCGCGACGAGCTCGATCCCGGCGACCAGCCGTGGCGCAGTCTCGAATCTTATATGAATTTCACCCGAGCAGATTTCTCCCAGCGCATTTTGCACCGCCGCGCGTTGCTCCGCCGGCAGCTCAAAGGCGCTGCGAACAAGCGCGGGCTCCGACGCTGAGTTAAGCCCTTGCGCGAGAGCTGTCTTCGCCGAGCCATCCATCTCCTGCAGCCGGCGAATGAATACGTCGCCGATCCGCTCTTCCAGAGCAGCGTCAGCAAGATCGCTCAACGCCTTTCGCGCGATGGCGAACACTTCTCCCTGGGTTCGCGTCACGATGGCTTGGCCCAAATTGCGCGCGTCGTCTTTAAACGCTTCCTGGCGCCTGGCGCTGAAGGCGTCGGCCGCCTGCCGCGCTTCGCCGAGAAGCCGCTGACGTTCCCTCTTCGCGTCCTCCACCGCCTGACCAAGCAACGCGGCGCGCTGCTGTTCGAACGCCTCGCTTTTGCGCAAGAACGCGTCGCGTTCGCTTTGCGCCTCGGCCTTCTTCGCGTCGGCCTCCGCGAGTTCGGCGGCGATTCGCGTTTCGCGCGCGTCGATGGCGTCGAGGATCGGCTTATATAGAAAGCGCTTCAGCAGCCACATCAGAATGATGAAGTTGAGCGCTTGGGCGCCGACGGTGAACCAATCGATGAGCATGGACTACTTTCCGGCGGCTTCCGCGACGACGTGAGTCCAAAACGGATTGGCGAAAATAAGAATCATCGAGACCACGAAGCAATAGATCGCGATGGACTCGATCATCGCCAGGCCCACGAACAAGGTGCGCGTGATCGTCGTGGCGGCGTCGGGCTGTTGCGCCAGCGAACTCAACGCCGTCGCCACTGCGCGGCCCTCGCCCAAGGCGGGTCCGATACTCCCGAGGGCGATCGTCAGACCAGCGGTGACGATTGAAGCAATTGCGATGAGCGTCGCATTATCCATTGTGTCGCCTCCTTTTGTCGTGCTTCACGCGTCGATTGTCGTGTCCGCCTCGGTTCGCGGCCTCAGCTGGCGTGTGGCCGCAGCAATGTAAACGGCGGCCAGGATCGTGAAGATATAGGCCTGCACCATGCCGGTGAGGAGACCCAGCGCGCTCATCACGATCGGGAAGATGAAGGGCGTGATCGTCAGCAGAATAGCGAGAATCATCGATCCGCTCATCATATTGCCGAACAGGCGAACCGCCAGGGCGAGCGTGCGCGAAAGTTCGCTGATGATGTTGAATGGCAGCATGATAATCGTCGGCTCCGCGTAGGACTTGAGGTAGTCGCCCAGCCCCTGCTCTTCGATCCCGAAAAACGGCACGGCCGCCAGCACCGACAAGGCTAGCGCCGCCGTGGTCGAAAGCGATCCCGTCGGCGGTTCGTAACCGGGAATGACCGTGCAAAGATTGGCGCTGGCGACGAACAGAAACAGCGTCCCGAGAAATGCAAGATATTTGCGTGGACGACGCAGGCCAACGTCCTCGATTTGCTTCTCGATGCCCGTGACGACGATTTCCAAGAGATTCTGCCAGCGTGAACGTCTGAGACCCAGGGATAGATTGCGTGTGACGAGCATTGAGCCGATGGTCAGCGCGAGCATCAAGCCCCAGGTGTAGGCGATCGTGGCGTTGAGTTTGAAAAACCCGCCCTGCCACAAAACCATTTCGTCCGGGCTAAGGCGCATAACGGGCCTCCCCCGCAGAGCGGGCTTGGTCTTCTCGAGATGATTTGGTCAACTGCGTGACAGCGAGACGCGCCAGGATAAATCCGAGCAAACACGCCAGGAGCCGTTCCCAGCGACCACCGGAAACAACGTAAAATCCGCCCAAAGCGACGCTCATCCGCAAGAGCAGGCTGCAAAGGAACCAAAGCGCGGGCCGGCGCGCCGCAACGCCCTTGAGCACGGTAAACCAAAGACCGCCGAAGAAAATCGCGCCGAGCAACAGACCCGCCGCAGTCGCCGCGGCGAAAAACAACAGCTCACGCATCGCCATCCTCCTGTCCGTCGCGCATCTGTCGATCTTCCTCGGCGACCCAACGCCATGCGGTCAAGCAACCGACGATCAAGCCGATGATCAGCAGTGTCAGCGTCCACGAATGGGGTCCAGGATAGCGCTTGTCCAACCAGAGGCCCAGCGCCGCGCCGAGCACCGTCGGCGTCGCCACCGACCAGCCGATCAGCCCCATCATGCCCAAGCCGCGCCAAACGCCATGTAAAGCGTCACGCCGCGCCTTGAGTTTTCGGGCCGCTCTCACGCCGACCTCCTCGCTGAGCGACGGCTTAGGTCGCAACGGTTTGTTTTGGGGGTCATCGGCCATTACGAAAACTCGCCATGCGATGGATGATCTCGCCTTCCATTTTCGACAACAACAAGCGAACGCTGCGTTCTTGCTCGTCCAAGGACAGAAACTCCTGCTCCACCGCCGCGCGCAATTGACCAAGGTCCGTTCCGGTGACGGCGTTGCGCACGGAAACGAGCACTTCGGTGCCGGTTTTGATCAAGACCCCTTCGTCGACGGCGAGACACGCCTCGCCCTGGCTTTCCGTCTCGTAGATAAGAATTCCCGGCGCCAACGCCGCCACGCAATCGAGCCGGTGGGGCAACAGTCCGAAAGAACCCTCGGGCGTCTCGGCGACGACTCGCAGCACGTCGCTCTCCTCGACGAAGATTTGGAAGGGCAAGAGAACTTTCAGCTTCATGCCTCTTTGCGCCACGCTCAACCTGCGCTCGCGGCGGCGAGGCCGGGCTTCGCAATTGGCGCGGTTTCGACAGCATCCGCTCGCTGGCCAGGATTGGCCTTCGATTTTGCTTCGTCAATCGCCCCAATCATATAAAGCGCGTTCTCCGGATAGTCTTTGAACTCGTCGCGCAGGATTCGCTCGCAGCCGTTCAACGCGTCCTCCAGCGGGACGAACTTGCCTTCAAGTCCAGTGAACTGCGTGGTCGTGAAAAACGGCTGGGTCAGGAAGCGCTCCAGACGGCGCGCACGCGCGACGACACTGCGGTCCTCGCGCGAAAGCTGTTCCAGACCGAGCATGGCGATGATGTCCTTGAGCTGGGCGTATTGCGCGAGCGTGCGCCGGATTTCCTGCGCCAATTGGTAATGCCGCGCGCCGACAACGCCCGGCGTCGCCATTTTCGAGCTGGATTGCAAAGGGTCGATGGCCGGAAAAAGCCCTTCGCTCGCCCGCTTGCGCGAGAGCACAATGGACGCCGAGAGATGCGAGAAAGTGTGCACCGCGGCCGGATCGGTGAAATCGTCGGCCGGCACATACACCGCCTGGATCGAGGTGATGGCGCCCGTATCGGTGTTGGCGATGCGCTCCTCCAATTGCGATAATTCGGTGCCCATGGTCGGCTGATAGCCGAGGCGCGATGGCATCTGCCCCATCAGGCCGGACACTTCCATGCCAGCCTGGATAAATCGAAAAATATTGTCGATGAGCAACAGCACGTCGCGACGCTCGTCGTCGCGGAAATACTCAGCCATCGTCAGCGCCGCGTGGGCGACCCGGAAACGAGCGCCGGGAGGTTCGTTCATCTGCCCAAACACCATCACCATGTTCGACAGGACGTCCGCCGCTTTCATATCGCGATAGAGTTCCTCGCCTTCGCGGCAGCGTTCGCCAATGCCGCAAAAAATACTCACGCCTTCGTGTTGTTTGACGAGATTGTGAATCATCTCGGTCAGCAGCACCGTCTTCCCGACGCCCGCCCCGCCAAATAAGCCCGCCTTGCCGCCGCGCTCCAATGGCGCAAGCACGTCGATGACCTTGATGCCGGTTTCGAAAACCTCGGATTTGGTGGAGCGGCGCGTCAGCGGCGGCGGAGCACGATGCACGGGACGCCACTCGACATCGGATAATGCGGCTTGGCGATCGATGACATTGCCGAACACGTCGAGCATGCGGGAGAGAATTTCCTTGCCTACGGGCGCTCTTAACGGCCCGCCCGCGTCCTTCACCACCATGCCGCGCGCGAGACCCTGCGTGGGCGTCAAGGCAATCCCGCGCACATGTCGCGCATCTAGTTGCGCGAGCGCTTCGATGACGATCCGCCCTTCATTTCCGGCGTGAAGGATTGAGTAAATCGGCGGCAGGCGCTCATCGAAGCGTATGTCGACGACACTGCCGCGCACCGACGCGACCACTCCGAGGCAGGGCGCGCTCTCTGTCTTTTGCCCGAGCATATTTCGCCCCCTTTGGAGTATCGCGCCCGCCAGCGCCACGAGGGGGCGTCCAGCCGGCCGCGCTTCGAATGGCGCTTTTGAAGTGCGGCGGCGCACGGCCATCGCATCGACGACGTTCTCCTTGATACCACATCTGCTTCCAAACATGCAGTGCGCCCACCTCGCGCGGCCGATCGCTCCGGCTTTCGTTCGCCCATCGATCACAGCCGTTCGCGCTTGAAGCACGCGCCGATCGGGCGGCGGTCGCGGAAGGAAGAAAGCCTATCGTCAGGCTTCAAATCACGCGATATACCGCTTCGACCTCGCGGCTGCGTCATATAGTTTGCAAGCATATGACTGTCGGCCTGTCGCGGGGAGTCGCGTGAGATTGGGCCGTGACCACAGCGAATCGAGGCGCACGCAAATGGCGACCGGCGACGACAATACCCCTTTGGCCTTGTTCAAGGCGCTGCAATTGGCCTTTGGGGAGACGATCCGCGGGAGCCGAGGGCGTCCCGACTTTGTGAAACAACTGACGACGCGGGCGTTCGACAGTTTCGACGGCAATGTCGCGATCCAGACCGAGGGCATGCCGGCGTTGGCCTGCGATGAGGGATGCGCCGCGTGCTGCAATCTGCGCGTCGCGGCGACGGCTCCCGAAATCCTGCTGGTCGCGCAATTTATCGCCGCGACCAAGCCCGCCTATGCCAAGATCGGCGTCGATCTGCAGCGCCGCGTCGCTCAGGAAGCGGCGATCACCGGCGGTCTCGACGACGAGCAACGCCTCGCTTTGCGCCGGCCCTGTCCGTTCATCGAGGACGGGCTTTGTCTTATCTATCGCGTGCGTCCCTTCGGCTGCCGGGGCCACGCCTCTTTCGACAAGGCCGGCTGCGCCGAGGCCGTGGTCGGACTGGACGGCGAGGCGCTGGTGTCGATGCCCCATTTCCTGGTGCGCTGCGTCGTGCAAAACGCCCTGTTGGCGTCGTTGCGAGACGCGGGACTCGCTTGGGGGCTTTACGAACTCAACGGCGCGCTGGGCGTCGCTTTGCCCGATCCCGGCGCCGAGGCTCTGTGGCTGGCCGGCGGCGATCCCTTTCTCGGCGCTTCCATCGCCGAGGTCGACACGCGCGAGATGGCCGCGACATTCGACGCCATTAAATCCGGGTGAAATGGGCGCCGCCAAAGCGATGGCGCCGTCCGCCATCCCGGGCTCGGACGACATACATCGGGGTCGTCGGCGTTATGTTGTAACGGGGGCGCAAATTCCGCGGCTGGCCAATCGGGCCCAACAAGCTGAATCTCGGCCAAACAAAGGCGCTATGTGAGGGGCCCCCACGTGAGGCGGACATGAACCATCCACCCGCCGCGCTGACGCTCGCGGCGTGGCTCTTGTCTTTAAGATGCTCGCGAAAATTGGCGCAGCTGTAGCGTAGCGAGACGGACGATTTGCGGCTCGCGCCATGACCGCGAGCCCGGCCGAGAAAATTGGCGAGAATTTTCGTGAGCGTGGCATATACGACATATCGCAGCGCATCTTTCTGCTTTATAAAATGGAACCATCGCCAACTCCTTTTCGGTATGGTCCAGCGATGTTTCGTCTCACACGCCGCAAAATGATAATCGGAGCTTCCGCTTCCGCCGCCGGCCTCGCCGGATGCGTTAGCTCGAACCCGACTCCCGCAATTGACGCCGCCGCTATTCCGGCCTCGCCGCCGCCTTCGGGGGTTGAGCCTCCCGCCATGGCGGGAGATGTCGCGCCGAAATACAGCGCGATCTATGCGGAGATGAAGGACGGCGAGTTCACCGTCCCCGCCGTCAAATTGGCGCAGATCGATCCGGCGTTCCTACGCAAGAGCGTCGCTTACGCAACCAAGGAAGCGCCGGGCGTGATCGTGATCGATCCCGCCAATCACTTTCTCTACCATGTGGAAGAGGGCGGCCGGGCGACCCGCTATGGCGTCGGAGTCGGGCGCGAAGGATTCGTCTGGGCGGGGGAGGCGACGATCAAGAGCAAGCAGGAATGGCCGGACTGGTATCCGCCCAAGGAAATGATTGAACGCAGGCCGGACCTCAAGAAAGTGATGGTTGAGCTGCAAAGCGGGGTTGGCATGCACGGCGGCCCCGCCAACCCGCTCGGCGCTCGCGCCATGTATCTTTGGCAAGGCGACCACGATACGCTGTTTCGCATCCATGGCACGAACGAGCCTTGGACCGTCGGGCAGAGCCAATCCTCGGGTTGCATTCGCATGATCAATCAGGATGCGATCGATCTCTACCAGAAAACGCCGGTTGGCGCGCGAGTGGTGGTGCTTGCGTCTCGGGGAGCCCAGCCGGCCAAACTCGCGCGCCAATGAGGCCGGCGCGAGGCTTGCGCCCGCAAGGTCGGCCTCATCTCTGGCGCCCCCGCCGACTTTTTTAGGGGAGGGCGTGACGCGGCCGGCTCTTGCGTCGGCAAATCGCCGCCTGTTCCTCGAGCAAGCGAATGGTTGCACAATAACCAGACGCCACGAAACGGCCCGAGCGCGGACCTGCCGACGGGCGGTTTTGTGTTTGGGACGGCTTAATTCTCGACCGCCTCGCGCGGCGGACCGCGGCGGCTTTCAAAGAAACCGCCATCGCCGACCGCTGTCCGTTCACCATCCAAAAAAAGGCAGGGGCAACGGCACGGGCACGACGGGATAGGCATAAGGATAGCCATATCCATAGTAAGCCGGGCGGCCGTAATAATATCGTGGCCCGTAGGCGTATCCACGGCGGTAGTATCGGCCGTAATAACGACGATAGTAGATTTGCTCCGTCGCCGACGGCGTTTTGATGACCGACGAGCTCACCATATTGATTGGCCCCGCTGCGGCCTCGCCAGCGAAAGCTGTCGCCGCGACCGCGACGCATATGGCTGTCGCGACGCTTGATCTGATTGTGTTATACATAGCCATCTCCTTTTTCGCCTTCGAGACAGCCCGAAACTGGCGTGCCTTGGCGCGCTTATGCGAATCCCGATTGCCGATGACGACATTGTTAGTCCGCTCATACACTGGGAGCAATGAATGAGGCGTCACTGCGCCCGCACGAAGCGCGAGCGCGGCTCTCGACTAAATAGCGCTCGCAAAGCACGGGTCTAGGCAGATCACGACTTTAAATCGGGCAAGTGTCGCCGCATGTTTCCCGCGATTTCCAATTTCCGTCGCCACAGCGGCCGCCATGGGTGAACGGGGCAGGGACTTTTTTTGCGTTTGAGGGGGCACGCCTTGGGATTGCAGGCCGGCAATTGTGGGCGGGCGGCGGCTATGAGGCGACGGGTCAGAATTCGCCCAGAATCGTTGTTGGGCGTTTCCCTGAATTTCCGAATTCTGCTTTCAGGGCGTTCCAACATGATCTGAGCAAACCTCAGCTGTCGAATGCTTTGGCGCGGATCAAAAATTGCCGGGAGACCACAAACACATATGCGTCCTCGCGAAAATGGGCTTTCGACTCTTGGCGTCAGGTGTCGGTGTGAGGGGGCCGGCTAATGACACGAAAGCGCATTGGCCGGCCCGCCACGGCGCCCCCGAGCCCGTCAGTTATGCTGACGGGCAGGCACCGATCAAACCCCGTGAGAACGCCTGCTGCAAAATCCCTCTGAGCGTTTGTGTCGCCCAATAGTTTGGCGTTGGAAATCCTCGGCTTTCCAAGCAGCGAACCGTTCCGCTTGAGGCTGAAAACAATAGTGATCTCCGAACCTGGCGAGCCAACCGGCCCTTTTACGCATTCGCCCAGGGCCGAATAGAGTTCGCGTAACGAGTTTGCAGGAGCGCTTTTCGCTTCCGAGGAGAAGGCGAGCAAAAGCGCCAACGCTACGGTTGTCAAAGTTCCCTGCAACATTTCTCTGCCCAATCGCGTCATAGGTTTTGTTCCTTCCTCGATTTTACGCTCGCCCGGCCGCCATTTTCGCCATCCTGCGATTCGAGCCTCGCGATCACAGGCTCCGAAACTCCCGACGCGGACGCAAGGTCGCCTTACGCCCAAGCCAAAAGCGAACGTGCTGCTTTCACGTGCCGAATTGAAACCATGGGCTCCTCAACTGATAGAATTCCAATCGCAGGTCGGCCGCGCGAGCAACCGCAATCCCGCCGAAACGTTCCGCAACTCGTAAATCCTCGCCGGCATAGAAGCGCCGCTCATGCAAACGCAACCGATCTCCCCCCCGCCCTCGCCGAGGGTCTCGGGCAGGCGCTATTGGGCGGGCTCCGCTGCCGGCGGCGCCGGCTCGGCGGGCTCCGCTTCGCGATGGTGTTCGGCGGGTTTCTTCTTCGGCTTCACTTTCTTGACGGGAGCTTTGGCATGAGGCTTAGCGACGGAGGCCGCCTTCTTGGCGACGGGTTTTGCCTGCTCGACGCCTTCCGCGTTCGATGGCGTTGCGCTCATGACAGGGACCGGAGTTTCTGCGCTCGGGGCCGGTGTCGACGGGCTGTCAGAGCTTTCTGCAGGGCTTGCGCTCGGAGGGACAGCGTTGTTGTCCGGCACATCTTTCTGCCCCATAGCGTCCGCGGCGGGAGCCTCGGTCACCGGCGGGGCAGGGACTGCTGATTGTTCTTCTTTGGGGGCGACCACGGGCTCTGTCGGGGTCTCCGCATGCGTCGGCGGTTTGGCTTTGGGCTCGATCGCATCCCGCTCGCGTCGTATCAATTCGTTGATTTCGTCGAGTTTGCTATTCACGAGCGCGCGGAATTCGTCGGCTTTGTCGGGCGGCGTGGTGTAAACGCCTGCGCCAAAACCGATCGCGCCCGAGAGCGCGACTGTGATCAATGTCGAAAAAATGCCCCGAGCCATTGTTCCTGTCCTCCCTGAATAAAATACCACAAACTTCCGCGCGAGGTAGGGTTTAGTCAACACTCAGGGGCTGTTGGACCTACGATGGCGCAGAGACAAAGCCGAGGCCGGAGGGCCGCAAGCGGGCCAAGCGGTGCGGCTCCCAGCCCACCCAGGCGCCAGCGACGCCTTGGTGGCCTGCCCCTGAGAAATTCCACCACGCGGTGTTAGAGTCCGGCCTTATATCTGCAATAAATAACTCCGGGCTTTGCATTGCTCGGATTTTGGCGAAAGCAAACTCCCGAAGGTCCGATTGACGCGGCCAAACTTCGCCCTCCAGCTCCGGTTTCGCTGAGTCGTCAACCCTGTCAGCATACACGTTTGGGCATATAGTTGTCGATACATTCCGCCATCGTTGAGCAATTCTAAATGTAGCAAATTTTTAGGATTCCCGAATCGGCGGAAAAATGATTCAGCCTTGGAATGGAGCTTTTGCCGTCTCTTCTTTCTGGTTTGACAGCCGTGTGCGCT
>Ga0265331_10000617_pt1 | contig 30926 bp, 27 predicted proteins | sample 41923metaG_FD_202088 | JGI IMG/M metagenome (GOLD analysis project Ga0265331, IMG submission 202088) | Rhizosphere microbial communities from Carex aquatilis grown in University of Washington, Seatle, WA, United States - 4-19-23 metaG | ecosystem: Host-associated > Plants > Roots > Rhizosphere... | reverse complement strand
ATCCTTCAAAGAGATGTCTCAAGTGTTGCAGGAATAACTGAGGTCACCATAAGAAACAGATGCAAGGAAATTCTCACGGCATACAAGATGAAAGTGACATTACGACAATCAATAGTTAAGAACTAACTCTCTTTCTTATTTTTATATTTAAAAAAACTAGATTTTCAGCCAGCTATGGTAGTTTTTGTCAAATATCCCAAATTTACCACAGAGTGACACGTCACATGTTGTTGCTGGGATGTTTTTCTGCTACACATCTTGCATATTTTTTGTATTGTTTTTCTGCATTGGTTACACCAAAGATGTTTTGCAAGTTCTCCTCCACAGGTTCTACAGCTCTCATCAGGCATTATACAATCACACTTGATACGTAGATCTTTGCTTTTAGCAGAGTGCAAATAGATCCAGTAGCATACCATAGAATCCATTGTAGTTCCATGACAAACATTCTGCCATGCCGTACATGGTATATCATATGATGATTTACTAGAGAAAATAAAAAGAAAAGGAAAGAGATTCTTTATGGATACGACCAGAGCTGTTGACCGTTGAATTTCATTTCAGAAATACCCTTCTCATCTATGTTTTGTACTGCACTTGGTAGTGGTACATACAATAGTTTTGGAGCGTATTGCTGTCCGTCTGTTACAAACCAGTAAAGCATGTGTACAAGATCCTGTGCCTGTTGCTGAGTCATACCCTTAAGTTGTTCAAGGTTTGGATTCACCAATAGATAGGTGAATGTTGCAATTGGGTATGCATTTGGTCCAGGTGCATTATTGATGGATACATTACTCCATACTCCGTCAGCTGCTGGCAATGTGGATATTGCTCCAGATGCGGCTGCTGCGGTTGTTGTCAAATTAGCATCAAGGAATGCAGTCTTGTCATGGTTCTGAATATAGGCGTATGTCATTGGAATCTTTGATGCCAATTTGTTAGTCTTGGCATATGCCAATTCTACATATCCTACAGATTCTGGAACTTTCTTTACTATTGCAGCAACCCCTGCGTTGCCTGAGCCGCCCATGCCTGTTGGCCATGGAACAGATGTAGAATGTCCTACTTTTGCACTCCAATCAGAGCTAACTTGTGAAAGATAGCCAGTGAATGCAAAGGTTGTACCGGATCCATCAGATCTGTGAACAAGAATTATCTTGTTTCTATCGGCTGCTAATGCTTTTGCAATTGTTGGATCAGTTTGTAGGTTTACAATAGCAGGGTCATGCCAGTAAATGATTTGACCCAAGAAAATTTTTGCTATTACATCCCCAGTTAACAAGAGTCCATTTTTTTGAACTCCTGGGAGATTGTATGTAACAACTATTGCACCCATAGACTCTGGAATTGTCAATGTTCCTTTTGGAGCCTTTTTGATATCTGATGCTTGCAAAGGTGCATCAGTTCCTGCAAAGCTTACTTTTTTGGCTGTAAACAGCTTAATGCCAGCACCACTACCAATTGGTTGGTAATTCAACGTAATTCCAGGGTACAGTTGATGATACTCTACTCTCCATTTGTCAATTATTGGAAATGCGAAAGTTGATCCCCCAGCATTATAGTTGAACTTGTCACCATCAGCAGGTGCTGGTGGTGGCGTAGTGTCTGCACGTGCACTAAGAACAGTTGTCGGCATTATTAGAACTAGCATCAATGCTAATCCTAACAAGATTTTATTTGTCATCAATGGGTGTGTAAGATTTGTTTATTTACATATAATCGACATAGATCATGTAAATAGCTATATTCTATGTTTACATATGTAATTCATTTTTAGATCAACATATCCTATGAAAAATCATTGTTGCAACAAGAGATTAAAAAACAAGTACTTGAAAACTTTTGTACAATAAAAAAAGAAAAGAGTTTTAGATTTTTGGATTAAATCCAATTCTAGATTTTGATGAAACTGCAATTATAGATACAATTGCAATTGCAAGAACTAGAGCTGCAACTGGACCAAATTCTGGAACTGCGCCACCAGAAAATGACACTTGAGCAAGTCCAGCTTCATCAATCTTCTTTATCGAATCAGGCAAAGGTACGTACAACAAACCTGAAGCATACTGTTGACCATCGTTGATTATCCAGTTAAGAAAATCAAGTACTTGAGTAGACTTGTCTTGTGTTTCTCCATTTACTGTGGAGAGATCCTTGTATATCATCACATAAGTTAGTGTAGATATGGGATAGGAATTGCTTCCAGGTTCATTCACTATAGACACTTTACTCCAGTCGCCATCAGCAGAAGGTAGGTTCCCACTAGCTACTGCAGCATCAGCTGCAACGCTATCAAGAGTTGGTTCCACAAATGCATTACCATCAGCGTTTTGGACAAATGCATATGTCATTTTATTTTGAAAGACATATGCCAGTTCTACATATCCAATGGCATATTGTGTAGTTTTCACAATGTTTGCCACGCCTGCATTTCCTTGACCTCCAGTACCAACTGGCCATGGCACTGACTTTCCTTGACCTATCTTGGCCATCCAATCTGGACTGATTTTAGAAAGATAATCCGTGAACGCATATGTTGTTCCAGATCCATCAGATCTATGTGCTACCACTATTTTTTGGTTAGGTAGACTTGTTCCAGGATTGAGATTAGCTATTGCAGGATCATTCCATGAGGTAATATTCCCCATAAAGATCTGTGCAATTACAGGTCCTGTTAATTTTAGTCCTTTATCAATTCCAGGAAGATTATAGGCAATTGTTATTCCACCTATTGATTCTGGAATGGTAAGTACACCAGGAGCTTTTTGCATATCAGTTGCAGATAATGGTGCATCAGATGCTCCAAAGTCTACACTTTTTTGCTCCAAGAGCTTTATTCCTGCTCCACTACCAATTGATTGATAGTTTAACATGATCTCAGGATGTATTTTGTTGTATTCAACTCTCCAGTTATCCATCAATGGAAACACGAAGGTTGATCCTGCCCCTGTGATTGTATAAGATTGGCTAGTCTGTGCACTTGCATGCATCGACATTGCGGGCACTAGTAGGATTAACATCAATGTAAATCCCATAATGACTTTTTTTGTCATGGTGACAACAGGAAATGTATTCTATTTACCCTTGGTCAACATAGTTTTCATATTAATTAATAATCTATATAGATTAGAATTTGTAAAATAGATTTTTCAAATTAGATCTAATGATATGTTCTTGCGCCTGTAACAATATAGCTTACAGAATCTCCTACAAATGCAGCATGATCAGCCATTCGTTCCATGTATCGAAGAACCAGTGCATCAGCAAGTGCACATTTGACACTTCCTAATGTTATCAACATTGGCAAATGCTTGTTATAGTATTTGTCAACAAGATCTTCATCAGTTCGCAGCTCCTTGGCCTTTTCCAGATCAAGTGTTGCAAAACATTCCACAGCAAGTCGAACCATTTGTTTTATTTCACCTGACAGGGTGTAAATGACTTCATTTTTGCAATCAGAGAGATCGCCAAAAGTATCTCTAACCAATGTTATATCATATGCATATCGTCCAAGTCTAGTAAATCCATATGAAATTTCAAGTGAAGAACGTATGAGTCTAAAATCACTTGCTACGGGTTGATATCTTAGAATCATGTCAAATGTCAGTTCTCCGACTTTATCGTATAGATCCATCATTTCGCTTGAAAGAGTATGCACTTCTTTTCGTGCATTTTGACCGCCCAAGTATGCATCAATTGCAAGATTTGTACATCGAACAGAAAGATCGCACATTTGCTTCATCATTTCAGATAAATTTGATAAATGTGGGTCTATGAGGCGGGTCATGATTATCCAAACTGGCCTTGAACATACTTGGCAGTTATCTCGTTTCTAGGATTCTCAAAGATTTGCTTTGTTTCGCCAAATTCTACCAAGTCTCCAAGATACATGAATCCAGTATAGTCAGAGACCCTAGTTGCTTGTTGCATGTTATGCGTGACAATAATTATGGTATATTCTTTTTTCAACTCTTGTATCATTTCCTCAATTTTTTGAGTTGCAATTGGATCAAGAGCAGATGCAGGTTCATCCATCAAGAGAACTTCAGGTTGTATGGCAAGAGCGCGTGCTATACACAAACGTTGTTGCTGTCCACCTGAAAGACTCATGCCTGGTTTCTTCAAGTCATTTTTAACTTCATTCCAAAGCGATGCCATCTTGAGACATCCTTCTACCACCTCATCGATTATTTTTTTGTCTTTTACACCATTAAGTTTCAATCCACATGCAACATTATCATAGATAGACATGGTTGGAAATGGATTTGGTTTTTGAAATACCATTCCTATTTTTCTTCTATTGATTATTGGATCTACCTTGTTTGAATAAAGATCTTCACCATCAAGCAAAACTTTTCCAGTTAGTGTTGCATTCTTTGTAAGCTCATGCATTCTGTTCAAGCATCTAAGAAAAGTTGTCTTTCCACAACCAGAAGGTCCAATGAGTGCAGTAACTGCCCTGTCCCGGAACTTCATTGAAACATTTTTGACTGTAACAATTCCATCATAACTTGCAGAAATATTTTCTGCAATGAGTTTGTATTTTATATCTTCAGTAGAATTATCTTTCAATGGAACTTTCGTCATTGTTTCCATCATGATACACTCCCTAGTTTTCTGAACTTTAATAGTGTTTGCCCTTTCTTTTGTAAGAACAAATATCTCACACCAATATTTATTGAAAGAACAATAATTATCAAAATGAATGCACCGCCCCACCCTTGAGCTACTGCACTATCATATGGAAGAGATGAAAGTCTCCAAATTCGAAGTGGCAGTGCATCAACTGGTCCACTGAAATCTTGTATGAATTGACTGCTCCCAAGAATTGTAAATACAAGTGGTGCTGTCTCTCCAGCAATTCTTGCAACAGATAATAAAATTCCTGTAACAAGACCGCTTCTTGCACTACTAAGTACAATTGTAAAAACTACTTTCCATCTTCTAATTCCAAGTGCATACCCTGCTTCTCTATATGTAACAGGCACTAGTTTGAGTGATTCTTCAGTTGTTCGCATTATAATAGGCAGCATAATGATAGAAAGTGCAAAAGATCCGGCCCAGACAGAAAAGTCTCCAACAGTCAAAACAATCAAGACAAATGTAAAGACTCCAATTACAATTGTTGGAAATTCTGCAAGAACATCGTTAAAAAATCTCACAGTTCGTCCATATCTATTGTTGCCATATTCTGAAAGAAATATTCCACCCATAACACCGACTGGAACACCTATGAGACTAGACAAGCCAATAAGTACCAGCGTTCCTTGAATGGCAGGACCTATTCCACCTGGATCATCGCTTCCTACGGCTCCGGGTACTTGAGTAAGAAATTCCCACGATAAAGCACTTGCACCATTACTAAAGACATTGACCAATATAGCTATAAGCGGCACAATTGCAACCAACACACATACAAAGACTACGCCCTTGACTATTTTGTCCAGAACAAGTCTTCTACCAACATTATAGCGGAAATGTTTTCTAAATTCTGTTCTCTGTTCAACAGTTATCATGCCAATACAGCTCCTTCATGTGATTTGACCACTCTAGCAACAAGAAGATGTGCAACTACATTTATGGCAAAAGCCATCATGAATAAAATTAGTCCAACACCAATGAGTGCAGCTAAATGAAGACCTCCTTGAGAAGCCTCTGCAAACTCATTTGCCATTATGCTTGCCAATGTTTGTCCTGGCGCAAATAATGAAGACGGAAAGGCAGCAGCACCCGTAGCATTCCCTATCAACATTGTAACGGCCATTGTTTCTCCAACGGCTCTTCCAAGGCCAAGTATTGTAGCGCCAATTAATCCAGATTTTGAATATGGTAAAACTGCAATTCTGAAAACTTCCCATTTTGTTGCGCCAAGCATGTATGCAGCTTCACGTTGACTATTTGGTACTGCCAACATTATTTCTTTTGAGATAGAAGCAATTGTAGGAACGATCATGATGGCAAGAACTACACTTGCAGTGAAAATATCCAATCCAAATGGAGTTCCGGCAAATATTATACTCTGATCACCAAACAGATTGTGTAGTGGTACTTCTATCCAGTTTTGAATATAAGTTCTAAAAACAAGAAGACCCCACAATCCATACACTACACTTGGTACAGCCGCTAAAAGTTCGATAACCATAGCAAGAGGAGTTCGAAGTAGTTTAGGCGCAAGTTCAGAAAGAAACATGGCAATTCCAAAGCTTAGAGGTACCGAAATTATCATGGCAATTCCTGCATTGACCAGAGTACCCATTATGTAAGGTGCTGCACCATATGATTCTCTACCGTCAACAGAATTCCAGTCAGAACCTGTAAGAAAAGAGATTCCTTCTTGTTGCCAAATTTGAGCCGAACCTGTAGTGAGATTAATTACAATCATGGCTATAATTACCAAAACATAGGTAGCAGCACCAATAGCAACAAATTTGAAAATTTTATCAGTGATAGGTGATCCTTTCTTCATTTTAACAGATAACATGTAACACATTTGGTTGCCAAATCAGATATGAGAGAATCGACCATAATTTCTTAGATTTCATAGTTCTATGGTGAACTATATAGAGATACATAGAATCTGGAGACAAGTGCTTTAACTATAAGAAGTACAACTCATGCATTGTCAGAAGTATTAAACGATAAAGAGGTTAGAAAATTACAACTCGTAGGTGGATCCACGTATGTTTTGTCGTTACCAAAAAAATGGGTCGACGAATTGAAACTAAAAACAGGAGATCCTGTTTCAATAGTTAAAAATGTAAACAAATCGCTTTCGATATTACCAACACAGAATTATTCAATTCCAAAGATTTCCAAATCAAAGACAATCATAAGTCAGAAAGACTCTGTTGAATCAATCCAGAGAAAAGTCATTGCAATGTACTTGGCAGGCTATCAAATTATAGAAATACATGCAAAAGGAGGCAGAATACAGATAGAACACAAACAAGCAATAAGAGATCTTGTAAGAAAAAACATGATAGGAACAGAGATAGTTGAAACCACTCCAGAATCCATTACAATTCAAATTTTAACCAGCCTTCCAGAACTCTCAATAAGTGATGCACTCAAACGAATGTTTTTGCTCACATCAACGATGCACAGACAAGCAATTGATGCATTAAAAGAAATGGATGTAGAGTCTGGCGAAGAGATAACTCATCTTGATGACGAAGTAGATAGATTCAGTTTGTACATATTACGAAACTTGACACTTGCAGTAGAACATGAAAAGATCCTTCGAGACATCGGACTCAAAAAACCATCAGACTGCATCAGTTATAGAATCGTAGTCAAATCAATTGAAAGAATTGCAGATCATGCAGTATCAATTGCAAGTAGAATAAAATTCTTAAAATCAACTTTAGAGCCAGCATTAATACAAAAAGTAACACGTCTAAGCGAAGACTCTCTGAAGGTCTTTGAAGACTCTATTTTGGCTCTAAATAAAAGAGATTATGCCCTTGCAGACAATGTTGCCTCTAACGCACATAGAATAGCTGAAAAAGAACAAGAATTCACAGATAGCCTAGAAGAATCAAAAAAATATTCTAGTATTATCAAGTTTGTACTAGAAGACATCCGTAGAACCGCAGAATATTCAAGTGATATTGCAGAAGCAGTCATTAATGAAACAGTCCAGGATGTAATTTCAGAGAACAGTTCACCCTAAAACAAGCAGATCGTAGATATTTTTTTATCTATATAGATTTCATTTCCTATATAGGTCAGGTATTTATCTATGAATCTTAGGAGGAACTACATTGGCTCAGTGGTTATCATGGATAAAATCAAATGATAAGGAAATCATTGCAATATTAAACGATCTTGCAAGTAAAGCAGAAGAATCTGCAAAACTGTTGGTAGCATTATTTACAGACTTTGATAAATTGATCCAGATTCATGGAGAAATTGAAACAATAGAAAAAGAAGCAGACAAACTTACACATTCAATCTTTGAAGAATTAAACAAGACATTCATCACCCCACTTGACAGGGAAGATATTTCCAGAATCGCCTCAAAGACTGATGATATTATAGATTACATAGAGGGAATATCGGGACGACTGATTGGCTTTAAAATCAAATCTACTCCTCCGCACATGTTGGAGATAGCAAAAGAGATCCACAATTCTACAAAGGAAATTAATTTCATGATTACAAAATTAAATAAAGTAAAAGCAGACAAGTCAATAATTGAACATTGTCGTACCATAAATGAACAAGAACATCGTGTTGACGCCATTTATCGCAAAGCAATGGGAGAACTGTTTGAAACAACAGATGTCATCAACATAATCAAGATGAAAGATACCTATGAAGCACTTGAGCATGCTTCAGACAGATGTTTGGATGTTGCAGATTCTATAGAGGACATCGTTCTCAAATACACATAGGTATTGGTATGATCGAACTTGCAATTGGAGCAATATTAGTTGCACTAGTTTTTGATTTTCTCAACGGCTTTCACGATGCTGCAAACTCGATTGCAACAATAGTTGGAACACGAATTCTAAGACCACTGCATGCAGTTACATTAGCAGCTGCTGCCAATTTTATAGGTCCATTTCTTTTTGGAGTTGCAGTTGCAACAACAATAGGAAAGGGAATCATAAATCCAGATTTTGTTACACTCAACATAATAATTGGTGCTTTGGCAGGAGCCATAGTCTGGGACATCATAACATGGCTACTAGGATTGCCCACATCAAGCAGCCATGCGTTAGTGGGTGGAATCATAGGAGCCGGAATAGCAGGAGCAGGCTCACACGTATTGATACTAGATGGAATTCAGAAAGTTGCAATAGGAATTCTAGTTTCACCAATTGCAGGTTTTATTGCAGCGTTTGTAGCAGGACTTGCCATAATGGCAGTATTTGCAAAAGCAAAACCACATGCAGTAAATTCTGCATTTGGTAGATTGCAATTGATTTCAGCAACATACTTTTCATTAACTCACGGAGCAAATGATGGACAAAAAACAATGGGAGTCATTGCTTTGATTTTACTAACCCAGGGGGTGATCACAAAATTTAGCATTCCATATTATGTCATCATAATGGCTGCACTAGCAATAAGTCTAGGTACTTTCTTTGGAGGTTGGCGCATAGTAAAAACAATGGCAGTAAAAATTACACAGCTTAGACCCTACCAAGGTTTTGCAGCAGAAACTAGTGCGGCTAGCATACTTGCAACTCTTGCTTGGCTTGGAATTCCTGCAAGTACCACACATGCAATTTCTGGGAGCATAATGGGAGTAGGAGCAGTAAGAAGAATGTCCGCAGTTAGATGGGGCATTGGAAAAAGAATTGTATGGGCATGGATAATCACAATACCTGCCAGTGCAGCAGTATCATTTGTCATAATGTTTTTCATAAAAACAATATCTCATTGAACCAAATTCATGTAAATATCAAATTACACAATTTGAAATACACATTATTACACCACAACAATTACTAGAACTTAAAAGAAACAACGTATTACATACAACAAAATGAAAAAATCATTAAAAATTAACAAGAACATATTTCTTAAAAAATTTAAAAAGATTTCAGACAACTTTTGTCAAAAGTTAGACAAATACATCACAGATTCTAATGATGAGAACATACATGACATCAGAGTATCAATTAGACGCCTAGAGGCAGCATACAAAATTCTTCCAAAAAATATTCGAAAACAAAAAAAGATGAAAAATTACTTTAAACAAGCCAAGAAACTCTTCAAGATGAATGCACAGATAAGAGATGTGGACATAATTTCTGCAAACATGGAATCAAAATACCCAGACAAGACACAGGATCTAGTAGAATCTCTAAAAAGTTCAAGGGTGGAGCATATCAAAAATGCCAATAGATTAGCAGTCAAGATATCACGTTTATCCAGTCCCAAGATTCTCAAATCCTCCTTGAAAGAATCAAAATTAGAAAAAAAATACCTCGAGGTTATAGACAACATAATGTTGAACATACAGAAAAATACAATAATTACACTACGCGATGAGAAAAAAATTGATGAGCTCCACAGGCTCAGAAAAGACTTTAAAAAATTACGATATTCTCTTGAGATCATATCAGACAAGAAAACAATTTTTGAAACACTCAAAAATTTAAAAAATATTCAAGACATGCTTGGTGAAATCCATGACACAGATATTACAATAGACTACCTCAGAGGAATTGAACAAAATTCAAGATATTCAGACATCATATCAACAGAAATGTTGGAGCGAACCAAGAGATATAATGAATTTGTCGCTTTTTTTAAAAAATATCCAAAGGCAGGCAATTTTGATTTAGAGTTCTAACATGGTATTATGTGAGCTTCCCTGATACTGACGAACTGAAAGAATTACTTTGACATCAAATACGGCTTCAAATTTTCTCAAGGTATCTTTGAGTAGAAAAGATTGTGTTGATCTAGATTGAGTTATTACAAACTCTACTATTCTCGAACCATGTAATTTTAGCTCAACCTTCAATTTTGTTCTCTCAAGAATCTTTCGTAGTGTGACTAGAACAGATATTTTCTTCACCGATATCTTGTCCTGCTCAGACAAGATTGTTTTATACCTAGAAAATAGCCAATCTGACGTCTTTGAGTGTCTTGCATGAACAAGAGAGAGACCCAATACCAGATGATCATTATGATCAAGTGGTAGATCTTCGTCCATAATTGAATAAAATACACTTTGGGGATTACTATAGGACGATTTTTCATATATATTTTTTTCAGCATAATCAAGTATCTTTCGTTCTCTTTTAGAAATCAGTTTGACAGAATACAAATTATTAAGAAAGATCTGTTTTTCCGGACTAACATATTGTTCATCAAGACCTATTGTCTTTCGAATTTGTTCTGCAGTGATGTTTCCATCATGATATATTTTTGGATCTTCTAAAAATATGGACAGTGCGCCCTCTCGTAGTCCATGATTGCTCACATAGAGATTTGAAAAACCATATTTTTCCATCAACGTATTAATCACACACGATCCTGCCACAATTGTTTCGGCCCTACTTGAACCTATGACTGAAATTTTTGAAATATCATCAGATTTCATCTTTGAGAGTTTGTTAACAGTAGAATCAAGTGCTTTATGACTAATTTTGTAATTATGAATTTTATCAAGAGGATATTTTGATAATCTTTGTTCATATCTTGCCAATGCACGCAATGCACCTCCCACTCCCACAAGTCTAGTATCCTTGCCAAAACCAAGATCTTTTTTGTTTGGAAGAAGATCCCAGACATGTCTCTGAAGGCTTTTAAGATTTTTATCAGTCAATTTACCTTTTTTCCCATCAAATTGATGTGTTAATCTAAGAGATCCCAGAGGCAATGAAATTACTTTTTTTATCTTGAATCGTTCTGCATGAACAATTTCTAGACTACCTCCACCAATGTCAAAAAATAGCGTGTCAGGAATATGAAGTGATTTTATAGCACCAACATAGGAATACAGTGCTTCTTCTCGTTCAGACAAAACTTTGAAATTAAATCCAGTTTCTTTTGAAACAGAATTAACAAAGTCATCTCTGTTACTTGCTTCTCTTACTGCACTAGTGGCAATAGGCAAAACAGATTTTATTGGATTTAACTGGATTATCTCTTTGAAAACTTTGAGCGTATCAATCGCCCTTGACATGGGTTTTTTTCCCAATGTATCTTTTTCATCCAGTCCTTCTCCAAGTCTTACTTTGACTCCCTCCTGTTGATAAACATCAAATGAATCATCGTCTTTAACATTATAGATTACAAGTTTGGCAGAGTTAAAACCAAGATCAATTACTGAGATTTTCAGTTAAACATTACCTGCCTTGATACTAGCATGTTACTATTAATCTACTTCTGATTTACATTTTTTTACTAAATGAAAAACATAGGAAACGTAAAGATCTTATGCAATTTTGTTTAGATGTTTTGGAGCAAGTAACCATCTCAGTTCGCCCTTGATTTTTGGAAGTATAGAAATGACTTTGATTCTTGCCAAGCCTGCTTTTTTTAGACGTATTCTGCAACCAGACTGGGATATTGCCTCACTTATCATTTCACTTAGATATGGTTCATGACCTACCACAAGTACCACCGAATCACGCTTTAATTTCGATAAACTGGCGTAAAATTCTAGCCTGCTGCCTTCTGGTTTTAAAGAATTCAATTCTTCAATTTTACCACTATATTTTAGAGATTTTGCCACAACCTCTGCTGTTTGCTTGGCGCGTAAAAGAGGACTGGTAAAGATGTAATCCAGTTTTATCTTTAAAGATTGTAAACCATTTGATAAATCTGCAATTTCTTGTCTTCCTTCTGAAGTAAGTGGCCTTTTAGAATCTCCAGGAGATAGAGAATGTCTTCCGGCCTCACCATGTCGTAGTATAAGCAAATCCATTGACGACTCATCAATTTTTCATGTATTTATAAGTTAGAGAGATCATGGCACAATATTTTATTAATTTAAAATAGTCAGATATCAAAAATCCGACTGCGATTTAGGATATTTCATAGAGTTACAATTACTATATAGATCATAGTCATTATCCCTAGTCCTACAAAACAAATGTCAAGTGAAAGAGCATGGTAACTTCAGTAAAAACTAAAATTGCCTCACATCATAGTGATTCAAGTATGAAGACAGAACCAAGAGGTAAACTAATCATAGTTGAAGGCATTGATGGTTCTGGAAAATCAACCCAGATTCATCTTTTAGAAAAATGGCTTGCATACAAAGGTGTCAGTGTTTTTAGATCAGAATGGAATTCGTCAGAGATGGTAAAAGAGATTACGTCAAAAGGAAAAAAGAAAGGATTACTCACTCCAACCACTTTTAGCTTGTTGCATGCCACAGACTTTGCTGACAGATATGAAAGAAACATCTCACCGTTACTCAGAGCTGGTCATTTTGTATTAGCAGATAGATATGTGTATACAGCTTTTGCAAGAGACATTGTCCGAGGTTGCAATCCAGAATGGGTCAAGAAGGTTTATGACTTTGCAATAAAACCAGATGTTGCATTTTACTTTAAGGTTCCAGTAGATATTGCAGTAGACAGGATTTTGATTGGTAGACCCAAGCTAAAGTATTATGAAGCCGGCATGGACATGAATTTGAGCAATGACCAGTATGAAAGTTATAGAATTTTCCAGGGAAGAATAATTGAACAGTATGATTCACTTGCAGAGCGCGAAGGATTTACAGTTATAGATGGAACTACAAATATCGAAGAACAGCAGAATATTGTAAGAAAAAAGATCATGCCTCTTTTAGAGGGTCATCAAACAAACAAGACAAGGACTAGGAGATAAGAAAATGACACGAACAAAATACAAGGATCTTGGAAAGAGAACCGTAGAATTCTACGGTCATGGCATAAAGAATTTACAGGAAATAGAAATCAAGGGCAGACTCATTGTAATAGAAGGCCCTGATGCATCAGGACGCAGTACACACATTCAAGAGATTACAACTAGATTAGAGGCAGACGGCCATGCGGTGCTCAATACAGGTCTGAAAAGATCAGAACTTGTAGGCAGGGGAATATTGGAGGCCAAAAGAGACTATAACCTAGGCAGAAAAACTCTAGCACTATACTATGCTGCAGATTTTGCAGACCAATTTGAATACAAGATAATACCCGCATTACAGGCAGGCTATATCGTACTTGCTGACAGATACATCTACACCCTCATAGCAAGAAACTTGGTGAGAGGACTTGACAGAACATGGTGTCATAATTTGTATGGATTTGCCATAAAGCCAGATATCGTATTTTATTTAGACGTAGAACCATCAGTGCTTATACACAGAGTGTTCCAAAAGAATTCGACGTTAGACCATTATGAATCAGGAGCAGACATGGGTCTATCAGAAGACATGTACGAATCATTTTTGATCTATCAAAAAAGAATTTCACAAGAGTTTCATGCAATGCAGAAAAAATATGGTCTAATACCAATCAATGGAAACAGGACAGTATCAGAAATACACAATGACCTCCAGAAAAGAATTGATACATTTCTCCAACGTATAGGTCACTAATAATTTAAACAGAATCCAAGACGCAATAAAATCTCATCACCGGTAATGATTAGAAACCATTACAACAAGAAAATCAGATATTACTAAATTGGTTCATGCGACGGCATGTTTTCTTTGAATGAAACATTTTCTGCAAGTATTGGTGATTGTAGTGTAATCATATTGGTATACACAGCTTTTCCTTTCGACATTGGAGCCAATATTTTTTTCAACTTTTTTAGATGTTCACTTTTTTCATGTGTCTTTTTTGCAGTCTTGTCTACAAAAGACATGATATGTATGAATACAGTATGATCACTTTGATCTTGAAATACTTTGTATTCTGTTGTTCCAGGTTCATTCTTTTTTACTGCTTCAACGTATTCAAATATTGCACTAGTTGCTTTGACAAGTTTTTTCTTTTTTATTTTATATTGTACCGAGACTGTAATTTGTTCCATTAGTACATTTACCTAAAAAACAACTAGTACCTTGATAAATAAAAACTTGATTGTATTTTCAATGATTAAATTTCTAATAATTTGAAGAGTAGACTGCATAGCCTCATATTTTCTATATAGACATCATAAACAATAACAGTCTATACGGCGTATCCTTTTGAGTCAGCAATTGCATCTTGTCATCATGTCAATAATACATGATAATTATTTTGGATTTGACATTCTATGTAAGGACATTACCAATCTAGACAATGACATCGAATTGGTTGCAGTGCTAAACCACAAAGGTAGAGTCATAGAAACTAAAGCTAGAGAAGAAGGAATCGACAAAGCATTGACTATACAAAAAAGGGAGATGTTTTTCATGCAGTCTGTTCTGCAGACTTCAATGAATAGAGATCATGATGATGAGTTTGGAAAAGTCAAGAGTTCAATTCTAGAAAGAGAACGATTTACAACACTTTCATTTGAATTTCACAATTATGTTATTTTAGTGGTTTCAAGACCAAGTTTGGATCCAATTCAACTCAAAAACAATATTCTAGAAAAGATGCTCAGCATCAGAAAAGTAGAACTGGCTCAATAAATTAACATCACAAGAAAAATAGATTGTGTTTTTATTTTTTCAAGTTTAATGGAAGAATTATGATAAAACTAGTACCAGAACCCATCTTAGATTTAACACTGATTTTTCCACCATGGTATTCTACAATGGATTTACAACTTGATAGTCCAAGACCCGTACCAATTTGTTTTGTGGTAAACAATGGATCAAATATTTTAGGTAGAATATTTTCTGGAATTCCAGGTCCGGTATCTCGAATTTCCATTACCAAGTGATCTTCGTGTTTATCACAGATTATGTCTAGCTTACCTTTCATCCCCATTGCCTGGATTGCATTAGTTATGATGTTAATCAATACGACTTCAATTTTTAAATAATCACAAACAAGAAAAATATCTTTTTTAAAATATTTTATCTTTATACCATCAGGAGCATCTACTTTTTCAAGTGCAGATTTTGTTATAATACGTAGATTTTCCTGTTTTAGTGTCAATGTCGGAGGCCTGACATAGTCCAACACATTGTCTACTTGGTGAGTTATTCTCAGTATTGCTCTTTTGATCCTTTCAAGTGCATCTTTGTGCTTGTTTGTAAATTTAGGATCTTTGTATTGTAATAGTTCGAAATTATTTTTAATTATTGAAAGAGGATTACGAATGTCATGCGCTACACGTGCAGATAACTCACCAATAGTAGCCAATTTCTGCGAATTATCTAATTTTACCAATAATTCTTTTTCTCTTGTAATATCAATTCCAATTGAGACATATTCTGTGATTTCATTGTCTTTTACATGCGGAATGATGATGGTTTTTGACCAGTAAAATGAACCGTCTTTTGATCTATTTTTGAACTCGCCTTGCCATATTTTTCCATTAGATATGGTCTTCCACAGTTCTACGTAGAATTTTTGTGTATGATATCCAGATTTGAGAATACTATGGTTTTCACCTATTAGCTCATCGTATGAATATTTGGATATTGTACAAAAATTTTCATTTGCTTCAATTATGGCACCATTTCTATCAGTTATTGCAACTATTGCAGATTGGTATAACGCATTTTTTATTTTTGAAATTTCTTCTAGATAATCTTGTATGATGATATGATTTGTATGTAATTCTTCTTGTGATTTTTCAAGTATGGTGTTAGATTCTTTTAGTTTTATTGCAAGATCATGCTGGGTTCGAAATGATTTAACAATGAAAAAAGATGAAATTGTTGAGACAAGCAATATTGCAACTATTAGTATTTCAGATTCTCGTATGGATGAATTAACTTCATGAAATGCATCATCATATGGTTGAATCAAGACAATTGCCCATGGACTAGAACCAGCTATATACAGCGGATAATAAGATACATACATTTTTGTTCCATATACATTTTCAACAGACGTGCCAGAACCTCCAGATAATGAAGCAGAGATTGAACTGAGGTTAAGATATGAAGATGTATCATTATCAGATGATGCCACTATGTTTCTTTCATCATCTATTATCAAAAATTTTCCATTAGTATACGATTGAACATCATAGAGCTTATTTTGTAAAGTAGATAGATCTAATACACCAGTTAGAAAACCTGTAAAGTTTCCACGTTGAGAAAAAATTGGAACCCCCATCATTGCAATTTTTTTTCCAGTCATATCTGATGTTGTTATCGAGCTTACGTATGTATCAAGGGTCGAGGACATGATTATGAACCATGTCGTGTTGTTATAATTCGAAATGAGATTATTCTTTTGGAATGAATATGGCTCCTCTAGATAGACAGTACCGTTAGACAAAACATGCGTGATACTCTCAAAATCTTCATACGTTTGTAGAGTTTTTGTGAATAAATTTCTCTCATTTGTTGCATTATTTTCAGGCACTCCATGTAGATTTTTATCAACAAGTGAAACAAATCTTGGATCTGTCACAGTAGTAACCCGACTTAATGTCTGTAAAACTTTGGTAGCATCTGAAAATCTCAGTTCTGTTGTAGATGCAATTTGTTTGAGTAAGATTATTCTATCAGTGTCAATTATTCGTGTTTCTTGTTTTAGTTGTTCTTGTGCATAAAACACAATGAATAGAATCAAAGCTAGTGTAGATACTGAAATAATAGTAAGAATATGGATTGGTTTCAAATGTCAATTACACCATAAGACATGAAACTAACAAATGATCTAGATGCAATATCATTTAGAAATCATGTTTCCATGACATTTGTAATTATTTCAATTGCATCTATAGACAATACAATCTTTCATAGATCCACATAGACTATGACTTGTATTTCTTACACATGTTAATTGAAGAGTACAGTTGACTTGATATGACATGTACACAAACAGTCCAAGTCTTCATGTTTTATTTTTTGATCATTTGTTTCTGGATTATTTTTGTGAGTACATTCCAATGGGATTGGATGTTCACAGATGTAACATATTATCATGCATTATCTGAATAGATAGAAAAATTATAAGTAAAACACAAGTGAAAATCATATAGATATTATGTATCATAGTTATTTTATACAAAGATAAAAAGAAGAATTGAATGTGTATGTACAACAGATGTTACTTCACCAGTCATATTGTCCAAAAACACGTGGAACACATACTTGAAATGCTCACAAAGAGAGAAGTTATTATAAGTCCAATGATTGTAGATGTCAGAATTCTTATCATTGAGACAGAAATTATCTTTATTCAACATGTCCACATTCCAAATAGATTCCATTCCATTACTTGATAAATAGAAGTAAAATAAAATACAAATTATTTTACTGGATATCATTGATCTCGTGAAAGATCACATAGTAGACAAGCTACATACGTATTGATCAAAAACACTATAGTAAATATTTAGATAAAGAAATGTACTCTGTAGATCGGTCTACAGAGATTCCTTAAAATGGTTTTCTGAATTTTTGTAGACCCTCCCCGCAATTAATAGTGTCATTGTTTTTAGATGACAAAAAATGGAAATAGAATTGACAATTTAAAAATAGAGATTTCATTTTAAAAGAATTTTTAATAATCAAAATTAAAACATGTCATTATTTTTCTGGATTCAAAAAGACTTGAAATAAAAAAGATTGAATTTTACTGGACGATTGGCAATGAATCAGTCCCAGTAAAGAATTCAATTATCACACCTTGTGCATTCTGAACGTTTCCGCTAAAGTATGTAAAGCTCGAATCACCATCTGGACATCCAGATGTGTTACCCCACGAGTAGACTCCAGGACCCTTGAATGTATCACCATCTTTTCCTGTCAATTCTACTATCCCAGACTGCTCATAATTTGTTCCAGACTTGCATACAGAATTTTCGTGTGTAATACTAGTCTTGTTTAATGGTTCAAATTTTAGGTCATACGATGTAGTTCCAATCATAACAACACCACTTTGTGTGAAAAGATTCATGGTTCCATTAGACATGGTAATCAGATTTCCCTCTACATGCACTTTTGGAATAGGGCAACACTCAGACATGACAGTAAATCCAGTCAAGTCTGCATGCATCTTTTGCATAGTATAGTCCAAAGCCAATGCAGGCGTTACAGCATTTGTTGTCAGAATAACAACTATTGCCAGAATAGTTGTTAGAAAAAACATGTTGGTTTTCATCACATCTTCATAATAGATATGGTATTTTTCCAAGACACCAGTAAATACAGTGTCAATATGTAACACATGTGAAAGAATTTTACAATATGTTACTTATGACATACTATGTAATGGACACTATTTTGTGACTAGATTTGATTCCTTTTGTTTTATTATCTTTCCAAGTGTTATTGTATCAAGAGTAGAACGAATTTTTCCTTCTTTGATTTTTGTATTCCATTCTTTTACTCGGACAAATTTTTCAGCATCACCAATTATTTTTGTAGCCAATACAGGATTACTTGACCACCATGAAATTGCAGTCTGGATTACATACTGGAGATCATTATCTGAAATAATTGGCCAGTGTTGACTGAGTACATTTTCAAGAGGCAGATCAAGAAGACCGAGTCTTTTTTTAATCATAACCAGGATCTCTACAAATCGTGGCGGATCTTCAAGAGCAGATACAGCTATTTTTACCACATTACCATCCTGAGAACTCTTGTCATTATCAACAAATGTTATCGTTATCAATCCTCGTGTACCTGATACAGTAATGTGGTCTTTTTCGACCTCAATTTTGCCACCTATTTCTTTAACAATATCCAACATAACTTGAAGACGATCTTTTTGTATCGCTTCAATTAGTATTGGAACATCAGATTTTTTCTCTGACAGAGTAGTTATTGTTTCAGAAGATACAATCAGTTCAATCTTGATGCATCCTAACACAGTCTTTACCAATTCAAAATCATTATTTTCAAATATCATAGTATCAGGAACTTTCTTGTTAACAGTTGCTAGTCTTCGCAATACATTGTAAATCTCATCAGGAATATTTGGTAACTGGTCATATTCAATAAATCCATGTTGTGCACTACCATCAGGCTTCCAGATAGCTGTAATGGGCTCTGCTAGAGTAGATACGATATTGTACACTGCTCGTTTTTCCATAGGAACAAGCATGGGTGTGTTAGCGTTCAAGTAGGTACGAAAATATGTCGTCCCTTCAAAACTTGAACACTTGAGTACATTGCCTAGATTTACAAGCGCATGAAATTTTTCTTTTTTTGTATCAACTTTTAGTTGAATCCAATCTCGGGATTTTGGATCAAATTCTTCCCATGATTCAGGGGCTGGGAGTTCAACTTGTTCTCTGTCACCCAATTTTCTCACCTCGGGTTTATAGAGTTGAGTTATGACTTTAACATGGTCCTCTAACGTATGTACTGTGACATTGATGCCCCACAAGGAATCAAGAAATTCTTTGCGTTGCTCTGATGAGAGAATCAATGTCCAGCGTTTCTCAACTGAACGTGGTCTTATCTCCAATCTAGTAAGAATCCGGTCTAACCTAGTTTTTTGAGAAAATTGTAATGAAACAATTTTTGTAAATGTATTCTTGTATGTTTCACAAAGATTTGGTTTTCCTCTTTGAAAACAAACATCACAAAATTCAAGTGGCTCCAAATTGATATCTTTCAGTACGTATAACCCAGCATTATAATAGGTATGACAGAGTATTTTCTAGTCTTTTTTGCCTGCATGAATATAACATATCACATGAATGATGTTAATGCAAAGATAATGATTCTATGAAAAAATACTTTAATTAATTTAACTAATAGAAGCATACGATTTTACAGTAAACGTTAGCTTGTAAATTCTAGAAGATATTATCGATATTCTCGTGAGTGCCGCAGCCCAAGCATTAGAAGGAGCAGCAGGAAGATATGCAGCAGATGCCATAAAACAAGATGGTCAGGGAGACAAGAGTGCAGCAGCAGCCAGTTACCAAAGAGCTATCGATGCGCTAGAAAAATTAATACAATTATTTCCAGACAATACACTAAACCCAGTTTACGAACAACATTGTGAACAATATAAAAAGAGAATAAGCGAATTACACCTTCCATCGGACAGTTTCTCCCAGAATGGTAACAATCACGGTAATGCTTCAGAGCATGGAAGTTCCAGTCAAACCGCATCTAACAGTAATCTTGAAAATATGATCATAAAGGAAAAACCAAATGTAAGCTGGAAAGAAGTAATTGGATTAGAGGATGTAAAGGTAGCACTGCGTGAATCCATTGTATATCCTGCTAAAAAACCAGAACTTTTTACACTCGGGTGGCCTCGAGGAATTCTCCTATACGGACCACCAGGATGTGGAAAAACAATGCTTGCGGCAGCTACTGCCAGCGAGATCAATGGTTATTTCATAAATGTAGATGCCGCATCAATGATGAGCAAGTGGTTGGGAGACGCTGAGAAAAATGTATCCCAGTTATTCCACATGGCACGAGATTCTTCCAAAAAAGAGAATGTACCAGTAATCATGCTAATAGATGAAGTAGATTCTCTCCTTGGCAATTCACAGAATGAAAACGGCGGAGAGATTAGAGTGAAAAATCAATTCCTTACAGAAATGGACGGAGTAAATGATAAAGGAAAAAATCTTCAAACATATGTAATTGCAGCTACTAACAAACCCTGGAAACTAGATTGGGCATTTCTTAGAAGATTTTCAAAAAGAATCTACATACCACTCCCATCATTAGAGACTAGACAAAATCTATTTTCGTCATATTTATCAAAACTAAAAAAAGATTCCTCTGTAGAAGCGCCACAACTTGCAGAATTAATAGACGGTTACAGTGCAAGTGACATAAGAGACATTTGTCAATCAGTCCAGTTATCTGTGATAGATGAGTTTTTCAGTCAAGCAGAATCTAAAGGAAATGCAGATCTCACACACGTACAACTACGAGATATTACCATGGATGATTTTAAAAAGACAATCAAGAGAAGAAGACCAAGTGTTAGTCCTGGCATGATTCAAGAGTATTCAAATTGGACTAGAGACTTTAGTGCAGCATAGATTGTACTTTAGGTAATTTCTTCACGTTAGTTCATTTCTATCAATTTGGATATTGTGTAACAATCATTTGTAAAAATAATTATACAGATAGATCATACTATACAAGATTTCTCTTAGAATTGAAAAATAAAAAGGAAAAGAGAGTTTAGGATCAGGATGATGATCCACTTGGGGCTGTGCTAGATGATGGAGTTGTGCTTCCAGATGAAGGCTTTTTCCACATGTGTCCGCCCATGCCATGCTTCATAGATCCATGACCCATGCCAAAGCCGCCCATTCCAAACTGGTGACCCTGTGATTTGTATAATACTGCACCACTTGATGGATCGACAATTACGGTGTAAACCATATTTTTGTCATCAATCACCTTGAAACTGTATACGACATAGCCTTGTGCCACTGTTAGGCTTCCGCCTATTACTTTACCACTGGCTGCTGTTGCTGCAGTGTTTGCTGCATCAGGAAATGCTATTTTTACGTTAGACAGTATTGTTTGTTCAAGGTTGATTGTACCTTGGATTGTTGGTCTTTGACTTGTTGTTGGAGTCTGTGCAGATGCTGCTGATACTCCTACTGTAGCAAGAATTGCTACACTTAGAATCATAGCAAGCATCTTTTTGTTCGCTGTTAGGCTTTTTGCGTTCATGACCTGATTTATTGAAAGAGTCTATAAAGAATTGTGACACATTATTCACTTACATTGTTAATGAACCGTGTTACGGCAATTCATTGACAAATAATTAATGAGAAAGAAATCATTGTGGGGGAAGATCTATTGCAAGTCTCTATTAACAGACTAGGTTTTGGGGAATTGGCGTTTGTTTCTTTGACCATACATTAGTATCAAAAAATACCCCCACAATATACAAATTATTTATTTTGAAATATAGTGATTGTTTAACATTGTTCATTAACAATGTTAGTTAATAATGATCCGCAAATGATTATACTTGCAGATCGTAATCACCCACGAACTTCACGTGAAACATAATTTCAATACGTTAACATCAAGATACAAGTCCAACATAAAAAATATTTCGATCATGTCATTACTTGTGATTATTACAATGTCTTCAATATTTACAAATGGAGTATTCATCTCTCAAGCAATGGCAAGTGACAACTCTACTACTCAAAACAGTACTACACCTACATCTACTCTAGATGCTACATCTGTTTCAGTCACATCAACTCAAAATACAGTATCCGCTGGAAGTCAAATTACACTTACAGCAACAGTGGCAGACAATTCAAACACACCTACATCTCCAGCAGGATCTATACTGTGGAACGATGGTAATTCTGGAGGTACATTTAGTTCAGCTTTTTGTAATATAGTATCCAATACATGTACTGTGACATACATTGCATCTTCTAGTGCTCATAATGCTGCAACAATTACTGCCACATATGGTGGAGATGCCACACATCAGACAAGTTCTGGAACATATTCAATTGCAATAAATTCAGCAATAGACTCTACATCTGTTACTATAACTTCAAGTTCACTATCTTTTGTACCAGGTAATGCAATAACACTTACAGCAACAGTTGCAGATACAGCAAATTCTCCTACAATACCAAGTGGAACCCTATCATGGAGTGATGGTAATGCTGGAGGATTGTTTAGTTCAACAACATGTACGTTATCAGCAGGTATGTGTACTACATCATATACACCATCATCAAGTGCAACAAATTCCATAACAATGACTGGAACTTATGCAGGTGATAGCACACATCAGACAAGTTCTGGAACATACTCTGTTGCAGCAAATACAATAGACTCTACATCTGTAACTGTAACAGCATCGCCTTCAACCATGACGGCAGGAGAACAAACAGCAGTAACTGTTAGAGTTGCAGATACATCAAACTCACAGAGTGTTCCAACAGGAACGATAACTTTGAACGATGGTAGCGGAGGTGGAATATTTAGTTCAATAACATGTACGTTATCAGCAGGTACATGCAACATAACATATACTGGACCATCCACAATACAAAATCCAATTACCCTTACTGCAACTTATGGCGGTGATAGCACACATCAGACAAGTTCTGGAACATCACAACTATCGCCAAGTACTCAAGACTTGACATCTGTTACCATAACTTCAAGTTCACCATCTTTTGTAGTCGGTACTGCCATTACACTTACAGCAACAGTTGCAGATACAGCAAATTCACAGAATGTTCCAACAGGAACAATAACATGGAGTGATGGTAATGCTGGAGGATTGTTTAGTTCAACAACATGTACGTTATCAGCAGGTATGTGTACTACATCATATACACCATCATCAAGTGCAACAAATTCCATAACAATGACTGGAACTTATGCAGGTGATAGCACACATCAGACAAGTTCTGGAACATCACAACTATCACAAAGCAATCAAGATCCAACATCTGTTGTAATTACATCACCACAATCAACCATATCATCTGGAGGACAAGTAACGATGACTGCAACAGTTGCAGATACGTTAAACTCACAGAATGTTCCAACAGGAACAATAACATGGAGTGATGGTAATGCTGGAGGCATATTTGGTTCATCCTCCTGTAGTTTATCATCCGGTACATGTAACATAACATATACCGCGTCATCTACAGTACAAAATCCAATCACCATTACTGCAACTTATAGTGGTGACAATATTGATCAAATTAGCTCTGGAACATCGCAATTATCACCAAGTACTCAAGATGCAACATCTGTTTTGGTAACATTGTCTCCTTCCACCATATCATCAGGAGAACAAGTCGCAGTAACTGTCACAGTTAATGACACAGCAAATTCACAGAATGTTCCAACAGGAACAATAACTTTGAACGATGGTAGCGAAGGTGGTACTTTTGATCAAACCTCTTGTACATTATCATCTGGTTCATGTACTGCTTCATACACTTCGTCTTCAAATCCTCCAGATGCAGTAACAATAACTGCAAGCTATCAGGGAGATGAAAGTCATCAGACTAGTACCGGTTCATCCCAGTTATCTGCCAATGTGCTTCATCCAATTACCATAGCTGTTACACCAAATCCAGCTACCTTTTCACCAGGAGTAGACGTTACATTTACTGTTACAGTCACAGATTCTACAGATTCATCTTCAAGCATTATTGGACTTGTAAAATGGACCGATAATGGAGCAGGGGGCTCATTTAGTCCTGATGCTTGCATAGTAACAAACAATCGTTGTGCACTAGAATACACACCACCATCCAGTCCAAGCAACAACATAACCATAACTGCTTCGTATGGAGGAGATCCAGCCCACTCTGGAGGCTCTGCAACAGCGTTACTAACCGTAAATGTTGCATCATCTAGTACAAGCGAGTCCACACCAACAACACAATCACCATCTACGACTCAATCTGCACCAACAACAGGGTCGCCTTCTACAACAGGGTTACCTACGACAACACAGTCATCAACCAACACACCATCTACAACCCAGTCTACAACTCAGCCTAATACGTCACCATCAACAACACAACCATCTCCTACAACACAACCTACACCAACAACACAGCCATCAACCAACACACCATCTACAACCCAATCTACAACTCAGCCTAATACGTCACCATCAACAACACAGCAATCATCAGGAAATCCGACTCAACAAAGTACTACATCAAGTGGAAATTCTCAACAGTCACAACAAAACCCAGTAACAACAATCAGTAAAGCTATAAGCAATGCAGTTTCAGAATTAGAAACACTATTTAAAAAATTATAAGTTACATTATTAGAAAAATTGACAATATAAAAACATCCACCACAAAATCAAATAGCAGAATCCAAATTTACTATAAAATAAATCAAATTCATAATATTTTATACAAGTAGAAAAATCACAAGTCCCAGTTGTTTTATTATCATTTACTTGAAACTTGTGGAAAAAACTTGAACAAATAGAATACAAAATCATACTTGGAGTGTTTTGATCATTTGATATTTTACTGTCAAAAAAGACTAGTAGAAAAATAAAAAATCAATTCGTTGTTATTAAAAAATTTGTAATGGAACAATATCTAAAATTTTAGTCTCTTCTCAATGCAACCATTGGAGACAGTTGAGATGCTTTCCATGCAGGATACATTCCTGCCATAATACTCAGTGTTAAAGAAAGTAGCCAAACTTTGATCAAATCCATTGGAGCAAAAATCGGTGGTATGTGTACAGGTGGACCTCCTCCAGTAGGAGTAGTTGTTGTTACAATACTCATCACATATCCACCAATGATACCGATACCCACACCTAATGAAGCACCAATTATTCCAATCAAGGTCGCTTCTACAATAAAGAGCGCCAAAATCGTAGCATTCTGGGCTCCAATGGCTTTCATAGTACCTATCTCTTTAATTCGTTCTGTGACAGAATTATACAAAGTGGTAACAATTCCAATTGCACCTACGATGAGTGCTATAATTCCCACCATCAAAATGAAAGCAGCATTGCCACTTGCAGCTTGTTGTCTTACTGCCATGAGTGCTTTTGGTGTTGTAGCTCCAAGAGTTTTTCCAAATGTAGATGTTAATTCTTGTTGAACAGTGTCAACATCATCAGGAGTTGTTGCTGCAACTATCACGCTATCATACTTGTTTAGCTTGTGTAGTAATTCATTGCCAGCATCAAGATTTATGATAAGTGAACTATCTATTCTACTGTTACCAGACGGCTTTAGAATTCCTGAAACTATGTAATTTTTTACTATTGTAACTGACTTACCACCAGGTACAGAATAAGTAGATGTTGCTTTAATTGTCTCACCAAGAGTCACAAATGCACTATCTGCACCGGGTGGGTTTACTATTGTATCACCTACAAGTGCCGAGGCCCTATCAGTGGGATTTACCGTTGAACCATCAATATATTGAAGATTGGGTAATTCTACGGTCAATTTAGATGGATCAATTGCTGTTACCGATGCACGTTGAGTATTTCCTTCAGAGTTTATTTGTACAGAACCAGTATATTCAGGTACAGCATCTGCCACATTTGGTAGAGATTTTATTTTCTGAAGAATTACATTGTTAATTATTATGGAATTACTTGTTGAGGTAGCATATGAGCTCAATGAACGTTGGCCACTCCCTACAAAGAGAACATTTGCAGCTAATGTATTGAATTGTTGTTCCAAAAATGCAGCTTGTCCTGCACTCAGACCATTCAATACAACAACAAGACTACATCCAAGTACAACCATCATAATAGTAAGAAGTGTTCTGACCTTTCTATCAACTAGTGCCTCAAATGACAGCGAAAAAAGGTCCTTAGGATTCATTTTCTTTCTTTTTTGTACTATCGAATATTGAGACGATGTCAGTGTCTCCCTGTGTCAACAGTTTTAATTTTTTCTTTGCAGATTTTTTTCTTTTTACTAGGAATACAATTACTGCTACTGCTGCAATCGGTGCTCCAATAAGTATCGGCATAGGAACATCATCAATTATAGGTGTATGCTGGTTTTCAGATATATTGACTTGAGGAGTACGTGCAATATTGACTGTTCCATTTACTATAACGGTGTGAAAATTCTTCAAATCATCAGCATATGTTACTTTGAATGCTACTTGATACATTCCAGATGCTAGAGAACTAACTCCTCTAATAGGAATACTAATTGGAATTGGTGAATCTGGTGAGAGATCCCCTATGAATTGTTGTGATGAACTAGAACTGCCTTGAGCTCCTCCGCCGCCACCGCCACGTCCTTGACCTGTGCCTCCAGCACCGCCTCTAAAGCCTTGACCTGATCCTCCTGCACTGCCTTGAAATCCTTGACCTGATCCTCCTTGGCCACCTTGAGCACTACGTTCTTGACCTGATCCTCCTGCACTGCCTTGAAATCCTTGACCGGTACCACCTTGACCTCCGCCATGGTATCCAGTACCATTTGTAGAATTCATTCTTGCAGCTTTCATTGCACTTGTAAGTTGAGAAGGTGCAAGTTGTGCAGTAGTAAACAATGCAGTTGTACTACCTTGATTTAGTAAATTACCAACAAGATTAGATGTACCTCCAGAGGTGGTCAGTGAAAGACCATAAATTTGAAGTCTAATATCACCAACAACAAAAGTTCCCAAAGTAAGAGAGTTTGATTGTGATTGTCCTTTTGAAACATAATTTGCAGTTAGTGTAAAAGAAGCTGGAGTACCAATTAACGTATTTGCTGCATATACCTGAGTTGCGAGCACCTGTCTACCTCCCGGTGCCAAGTTTTGAATTGTCCAAGTAGATGGACCTACAACAGAAACCGAGGTTGATTGTGGTACAAGAGAAATTAGAATATTGGACATTGGATCAGTACTATTGTTTGCAACTGCAAAATTCAGATTATCCAGTACTGCCGCCGTAATCACCGGAGTAGTAGAATTTCCAAGATATGACAAGTTGAGAGATTGCGGTGGATTTGGATTTATAACAAGTCCTGTGCTAACGGAAGCTGTAGAAAGTTTACCCCATGCATTTTGATAACTTATTTGAAGATCTACTTCTTGTGTAGTACCAGCTGTAACAGTACTAGGATAAACAGTTGTACTTACTATAACTTTTGAATTTGCAGGTATTCTTCCCAAATTGAAGGTATTCGGCCCCAAGTTGACAATTTGTGTTGTTGCAGATTGTAATACAAGTGATCCTCCACTGTTACTTCCAGTTCCACTTTTAGAACTTCCAAGATTTGTGATTGTTGCGACTACTCCTGTTGCATCAGCAGAGCCTTTATTTTGAATTGTTATAGATATAGGATCTTCATTTTGTGGGGTAAGATTTGCATTGTCAATTGACGCATCCAATACAACTTTTCCTGGAAGTACAAATGGAACATTAAGTAATGCAGATGTACATTGTTGTCCAACTACTCCTACTTGAACATAATTTGCAATAGCAGTTGTAGTAAAAGTGCCTACTTTGGCCGTTGGCAATACATTGATGTTAAAATACATAGTAAACGATGCCCCAGGTGCAACCTGTCCATAATAGTTCCCTATAGCAGGATTGTTAGCAGCTTTTGCTGCCTGATTGAAATGTTCAAGTAACTGAGGATTTGCGCTCTCACCAGTAGGAGCAAATCCTGCTGGAAGATTAAGAAAAGCAGTGACTGAGGTTATTGGAAATGCTGATCCTCTATTGTTAAAGACAACTGCAAAAACAGAAGGTCCTTCTCCTGGACCTATCTCCTTTTTGACAGGATTGCTAGTAACATCAGTGGAAGAAGAAGTTCCTTGGTCTACCCAATATGAGTCGACAACGACAGGACCGGCATAGGTTGCATCAAGAATAGTAGTAAGAGGTGCAAAACAATCTTGTGTTTGTACCTGTGCAGATGCATCAAATGATGTAAGTGCAGAAGGTGCAAACAACATTATAACTAAAATTGGAATTGCAATTTTTACGGTCAGTCTTTTTCCAAAAAACCTTGTAACAGAAATTCTAGTTGAAGACATCTTTTTCTATCCTCCCATCTCTTAATAATATAGATCTATCTGTAGATTCTGCAAGTTCAGGATTGTGTGTTACCATCACTATTGTACGTTTGAATTTGTGTGAAAGCATTTTTAGCATTTCAAATACATCATCGCCTGTTTTTGTATCCAAATTACCAGTTGGTTCATCAGCCAGAATGATAGTTGGGTTGTTTACCAAAGAACGTGCTATTGCTACTCTTTGTTGTTGACCACCACTTAGATTGACAGGTTTTTGATTTTTCTTGTCTGCAATACCAAGCGCTTCCAAGATCTTTATAGCACGAGAATTTACTTCATCACTTGCCATACCTGCAATCACCCCAGGCAGTTTTACGTTTTTCTGAACAGTTGTTCTATTAATCAAATTAAACGATTGAAAAATAAATCCAATACGACCGTTTCGCATTGTAGCAATTTCAGAATCATTAAGAGAAAATATGTCTATACCATCAATGTAGATCTTCCCACTTGTTGGTCTATCAAGTGCCCCAACCAAATTCAAAACAGTAGACTTTCCACTACCAGATGGACCTACGACTGATACAAATTCTCCCTTTTTTATTGCAAAACTTACATTATCAAGTGCCACGACTCGCCCTGCAGAGGAATCATATATTTTAGAAAGATTTTCTACTTTTAGAGCAAAAGAATTATTGTCAATAGCCTCATTTTGAACACTTTTTTCAACTACCAAATCTTTTGTCATGCTTTTCAAAATCAATTCCCCTTTTAGAACTCATCTATTTGAATTTCACACGTATAAAAAAAATCACTATACGAATTACATAGGCTCAAAAAAGACATCATCTGATTTCTTTCCTATTTTTAGAATAAAACGATTACCAAACCTTGTTAAGGAACATTGTTAGTGATGATATAATACAATTCTTGATCAGAAATAGACAAATCCGCTAAACCTTATGCTACAAGTCAACTCAATATACTCGAAAACACTCCTTGTGATAATATTTTGGAGGTCTTGCTCCAATTCGTACTACGATATCCCCTTCAATTAATTTTATAGTACATTTTCTACACACATTATTGCCAATTGAACTCAATCTTGCAACATCTCTTGGTTCTAGTCTAATCTGCATCATACTAGAATCATTGCCAAAAAAGTTTGTAGTACATGAAATTAGTTTCCCCAATACCGTTTCTGTCCAAATATACCAATTTTAAAAGATAAACCACTTTGAAATTGATCCTTGACTCCACACAAGCATCAAACTGCATACCACATTCATTACATTTGAAACCGTTTTTTCTATCAAACATATTTTGTTCCAAATTCTCTTTTATCGTCAAGCTTCTTTTTTACGCAATTTTGTTGCCAATAGTCGTAGTATTAGAAATGGTATTGTTACAAGATTGATCTTTTTTCCTGCAGAGACACACAATATTTCATCTCCCAGAGGAAAATTCATTGATACTACCTTGCGACCGTATGAGACAGTGAAATTTACAGGTCCCAACTGTGGATCATGTTCCTTGCGCATTCTCACTCCAAGTGCAGTCTCCATCAGTAGTATTTCTTGATCTTGAGGACCAAGAAAAGTCCGTATCCCTTTTTTCACACTTCCAGTAAGCAGTTTACCTTTGTTGTTTATCACCCCAACAAATCGAATATTAGAATCTAAATCAAGAATTGTTTTACAGACAGATTCAAGCAATTCTTGAGAATGGGACCTGTTTTCAAAATTTTGAAGTTGCTTTAATCCGATTTGCACAATATTTGTTTTGGTTATTTTAGATAAAACAATTATCGAACATTGTTAATTAACAATGTTAATGAAGAAATAATTCTTTCAAAAAATAAAAAGGAAAAGAGAGTTTAGGATCAGGATGATGATCCACTTGGGGCTGTGCTAGATGATGGAGTTGTGCTTCCAGATGAAGGCTTTTTCCAC
>Ga0265331_10000601_pt1 | contig 31901 bp, 28 predicted proteins | sample 41923metaG_FD_202088 | JGI IMG/M metagenome (GOLD analysis project Ga0265331, IMG submission 202088) | Rhizosphere microbial communities from Carex aquatilis grown in University of Washington, Seatle, WA, United States - 4-19-23 metaG | ecosystem: Host-associated > Plants > Roots > Rhizosphere... | reverse complement strand
GAAGTACAACAGCGAAATGACCGCGAGATACAACGAGCACATCAACGGAGTTGAGGTTAACAAAAGTCTGGTGCAGGAAGACAGGGTAAGCGAAGAATTCGAGGGCTTAAGCGAAAAGATGCGCGGCTCGTCATATAAAGCTGCATTTTACCAGGCAGTGTTTACTCCCGTTGTAATTTTCGGCGGTTCGTTTGCGGCAGGTATTGTAATTTACTACGGCGGCAACATGGCTGTGTTTCTGCCCCCTGAAATAACCGTTGGCACACTGGCTGCGTTCTTTGGTTATGCCGCTGTGATATGGGAGCCGATATTCGATATCTCACGCTTCTACATGCAGGCGCAGGGGAGTATCTCTGCAGGAGAAAGAATATTCTCATTGCTTGATACCAAACCTGTGATTACAGATATAGAAGGCGCGGGCGAGTTCAGCAAAATCAAAGGCGATATTGAATTCGAAAATGTTTCGTTCTGGTATGAAGAAGGAAAGACAGTTCTTGAAAATATGGATCTGAGAATTGAAGCGGGCGAATCTGTTGCGCTTGTCGGCGAGACCGGCGGCGGTAAATCGACCATCATAAGCCTCATGTGCAGGTTTTATGAACCGACCAAAGGAAAGATAAAAATTGACGGGATTGATTATAAGGGCATGACTAAGGAAAGCCTGAGGAGCCAGTTCGGAGTTGTGCTTCAAACGCCGCACTTGTTTTCAGGAACCGTAAGAGAAAACATAAAATACGGAAGGGAAGAAGCCAGCGAAGAAGAAGTGATTGAAACGCTTAGACAGGTTGGCGCGGATGACTTTTCGGGCAGGCTTGATGAGCAGGTTGGCGAGGGCGGCGAGAATCTTTCAATGGGCGAGAAACAGCTTATATCATTTGCGCGCGCTGTGCTGGCTGACCCGAGGATTTTCATAATGGATGAAGCCACATCATCTGTTGATACTATTACGGAAGCTAAAATTCAAAATGGCATCTACAGCATGATGCAGGGAAGGACTTCGATAATTATTGCTCACAGGCTATCGACTATAAAGCATTGCGACAGGATTCTTGTTATCAACAGGGGAATCATAATGGAAGACGGAAGCCATTACGACCTGATGAGAAAACGCGGATACTATTACAATCTTTATACGAGGCAGCTGAGAGAGCAAAGAGAAAAAGAAGTTCTCAACGCAGAATAATAAATTAATAATGAATTCCAACTCTCGTCTCCCCCTAACAGCGGGGAGATACAGAGGGGGTGCAATATACGGTAACCCCACTCTTCAGTGTGGGAATTGAAGTACAACATAATTCAGGACTTTAGTCCTGACAGAAAATTACTATGGAAAGCAAATATAAATATAACGAAGCAACAGTAAAATTTTACGATCTGGTCTATGAGAAACTTGCGGATAAAGGCAGATTCGCATTTTATCAGGAAGAAATCTCCAAATCAAAAGGACCCGTACTTGAAGCGGGGGCTGGAACAGGAATGATTTTCGTACCCGCTCTGAAAAACGGAGCTGATATTTACGGTATCGACCATAGCGAATATATGTTTAAAGCGCTGCGAAGCAAGCTTGATGAAAAGGATCATCACAGAATTTCTTTGCAGGATATCAGAGAATTTAAGCTTGAAAAAAAATTTAATCTCATAATCTCTCCGTTCAGGGTATTTCAGCACTTGATTACTATTGAAGATCAGCTGCAGGCTCTGGGAAGAATCTATGAACACCTTGAAAATGAAGGCTTGTTAATATTCGACTTGTTTTGCCCGGATACAAACAGGTTAAAGACTGAAGTAAATAACGATCTTGAATTCGAAGGCGAGTTCGAACCGGGGAAAAAGGCAAGACGATACGCAACTGTTATACCTGATTATATTAACCAGGTTCAGAATGTTACTTTTAAATATGTTTGGGATAGTGATAACGGGGAACAAATGTCTGAATATTCTTTCCCGATGCGTTATTATTTCAGGTTTGAAATTATGAATTTGCTTAAGCTGGCTAAGTTCAAAGTAAAACATTTTTATGGCGATTTCCGGCGAAGCAAATTATCAAACAGCTCAAAAGAATTTGTAATAGTATGCAGTAAACTATAACTTTTAGTATCAGTAGCCGCAGTCTTTAGACTGCGACGACAAATAAATAAAATATATTTTAAGGTAGTGAATTAAGCGCTGGAAAGCGCGAATTTTGTTGTTAAATGCAGTATTTAATTCATTAAAAATCATGAAAACAAAATCAATAACAGAACTCTCAGATACCGGGTGGAAAAAGTATTTCGAGTTACACCAGAATTTGAACAGGAAATACGCGCCGGATTTTTACTTGCCGGATAATAGTGTGCAGAAATTTAAAGAAGATAAGATAAAGATGCATAATGACCATCATCCATTTAATCATGTTGAGAATGTAATATTTGACGACGAATTAACTAAGGCTGTTGCCTTTTATAGCCATACTAATTATAAAGAAACGCTTGGCTGCGGCTTTGACACAGACGAAGATGTTATTAGTCCAGTATTTATGAATTTTATTATGCGGGAGATTTATCAAGCTCTTTTGAGTATTGAAGGAAATGTTGCAGCGCGTTTCTGGTACTTTAATAACAGAAGAATTAACGCCCTGAATATGATTGGAGCTGAAATTGTTGACAAACATATTTTGAACAGGATATACCGCAAAGATATGGATATAAATTTCTATCGCTCAATAATTGAGAAAAACAAACCGAATGGAGAATTTATTATCAAATTCTATGATAAACATCCAATTGAACTTTTAAGCGAATTTGTAAAATTTATAAACGAATCGCATCGCGCTATCAATGCGTTGAGTCATTACAAAATTCCGCTCAAAGATCAGACAGAAGAAGAGATCAGAAGATACATGAATATAAATGATGATAATCTCCATGAACTTATTATGTTCGATAAAAATGATGAAATAGCCGGAATCAGTGAAATAAATGTGGATAATTTCGGCGGCAAGAGGCTCAGGCAGGGATTAACCGGTGTTGCCGAGAAATACCGCGGCAGGGGATTCGGGAAATTCCTGAAAGCTAGCTTATATGAAAAAGCCCTTGAAGAGAATTTTGATTTCGACTTCATTCAAACCGATACCATGCCCTGGAATAAATACATGTACAGAATTAATGAAGAGCTTGGATTTAAGCCATACAAGGAGGGCTTTGAGTTCAGATTAACAAAAGAATTCCTGGAAAACTATTTAAATGTTCATGAACCTGTAATATGATCTTTAGTTAGCTCCGTTAGGAGCGATATATTTGTAGAAACCTATAATGAATTTTTTAGCTCCTTTAGGAGCGACATATAAAATGGATTCCCGCCTTCGCGGGAATGGGATATATTATTGAATAAACTATTTAATTTAGGCTGGAATGATTTTTTTGAAGCCCTGTTTGCTGAATATGCGCCAAGCGGACTTAAAGCCGCACGCGTAGCTGTCGAACACCGGAATTATTATGAACTCTATTCAGAACTTGGCGATATTACCGCCGATAAATCCGGGAAGCTGTTTTACAATACAGAAAATGATTTTAATCTGCCCGCTGTTGGCGATTGGGTTGTAATTCGTCCTATCCCGAATGAAAAGAAAGCGGTTATTGAAGCGGTACTCGAAAGAAAGACAAAATTTTCACGAAAGCGGGCAGGAGCTAAAACCGAAGAGCAGGTTGTTGCCGCGAATATTGATGTTGCGTTTATTATGAGCTCGCTTAACCAGGACTTAAATCAGCGCCGCATAGAAAGATACCTTACGCTTGCATGGGATAATAATGTAACTCCTGTGATTGTACTCAACAAAGCCGACCTTTGTAAATTCACTGAAGAAACCAAATCCGAAGCTGAGGAAATTGCCTTCGGAACGCCGGTGCATACAATAAGCGCGCTGAATAATATCGGACTCAACGAGCTTAAACAATACTTTGAAGGCAATAAAACCGTTGCTGTTATTGGCTCATCCGGAGTAGGGAAGTCAACCCTGATAAACAGGCTGTGCGATGTGACAAAAATGAAGGTGAGCGATATAAGTCTTTATAAAGATAAAGGCAGGCACACAACATCCCACCGCGAATTAACAATAGTGCCTGACGGCGGGTTGATCATTGATACGCCCGGTATGCGCGAGATTCAGTTATGGGAAGGCGGCGATGGGCTTGCTGAAACTTTTGAAGATATCGAAGCCCTTGTACTTCAATGCAAGTTCACTGATTGCAAGCATGAATCTGAGCCCGGCTGCGCCGTAAAAGAAGCGCTGCGTACGGGAGTTATTGATGAACTCCGACTGAAAAGCTATAAAAAATTGTTGAATGAAATAAAATACTTCGAAAGCAAACAAAACAAGAAGGCGCAGATCGATGAAAAACGGAAATGGAAGAAAATTACAAAAGATGTAAAAGAGAAAATGAAGTACAAACGTTAAAATTCGAAATTCTAATATCTAAACCCTAAACAATTCAGATAAAACAAATTCGAAAAAATCTTTATCCTTAAATCTCAAATCTGAAATCTGAAATCTGAAATCTGAAATCAACCTGTCCTACTAAGAGCGCTTTGTTCGTTATACCTATAAACATTCTATAACTAAACAACAACAAAGCCATGAGCGCTAATCCATCAGTTCTGCCGATAATCACCCAATTCGAGCTTCAAACCAGGCTATTTAACAACTGCCTGGAAGGATTTAACAAAGAATATAATAAGCAGCCTAACGCTACAACTAATCATGCAGCGTGGCTTGCCGGGCATATCATTTTCGCAAGAACCAACATCGCAAACCTGTTGGGTATGAACATTCCGAATCCGTATGATGAGCTATACGCAAATTTCAAACCGATTGAATCAGGAGCTAAATACCCGGATGTGCCTAATGTTACCAAAAACTGGAACGAGCTTTCAGGAAAATTCATGGCTAAGCTTAACACGTTGACTGAAGATGATCTGAAAAGAGAATCGCCGCTCAAATTACCTGTTAATGACGGCACAATGAGAGGAACCTTGGCATTCTTTGCACATCATGAATCATATCATATTGGCCAGCTCGGACTCGTCCGCCGCTACCACGGATATGACGGTATGAAGTATTAACATGTATCCTCACCCCCGTCCCCTCTCCTTTGAGGAGAGGGGTGTCACGAAGTGACGGGGTGAGGTGATAAAGTAAATAGCGGCAATTTGGAGGCCTGTCTGCCGAAGCCTTGGGCGCGGGCAGGTCTAAATAATTTTTTATTATATTTGCATATTAGTATATCAATAACAAAATGAAGACTAAAAATCTTAAACAGTCTGTAAGAATAAAAGCCAAACCCTCTGAGGTTTACAGCGCTTTGATGGAGTCAAAGAAACATGCAAAGTTCAGCGGCGCGCTCGCAAAGATAAGCGCTAAGGTGGGCGGAAAGTTCACCGCTTATGACGGCTATATAAACGGAGAGAATCTTGAACTTGTGAAAGATAAGAAAATTGTGCAGTCGTGGCATGCTCAAAGCTGGCCTGAAGGGTATTATTCAAAAGTAACTTACAATCTTAAACCATTCGAAGGCGGCACAAAGCTGCTGTTTTTTCACACAGGAATTCCCGATACAGCATATGAGTCAATAAAAAGCGGATGGCATGAGCATTACTGGGATCCTATAAAGAAGATGCTTGAGAAGTAATTCTTTATCTTTTCGAAGTTCAGTTTGTTCGTTTTGATTTATCCGCGTGACCATCATCATAAATTCCCAGCAGCCCGGTTACTTTGCCTTTAGAATCTTTAAGGAAAATTATTCTGAAAGATTCAAGCTCATCGAACATGAACATATCATCAGTCATAGGCGTCATACGGAACTTTGCGTTCCGGTTTCTCTGGTAATATAGCGAACCGTTTTCTAAAGTAACTTTCCTGTCCTCATAATTACCAACATAAATTTTTAGCTGCGCTTCGCTTAATTCAGGCTGATTCAGCGCGCCTTCCAAAGATTCCGTCATCCATTTCAAATGCAGCTTTTCTTTTTCATTGGCCGTGTTATCTGATATTTGTCTAAGCGCCAGTATCTCGGCCTGTTCAAGCGCCTTATCAGATGCTATCGGCAGATCCGGCTGAACGCCTTCGCCTTCCCAATTTGTTTTAGTTTCAGGATTAACAGCTCTTCCTTTTGGAACAAACATTACGAATCCCGAGCCAAGCGACGCAACGCCTCCTGAATTAGCTCCACCGCGGGTTGACTCGCCAATGATGGTTGCGCGTTTTAACACTTTCAGGTCGTAAGCAAATTCCTCGGCAGCTGAAAAAGTATATGAGCCTGTTAGGATATATAATGGCATATCGGGCATTCTTTTTCCGGCAATATCGGGAATCGTCCAGTATTCTTCCCTGGAATTATCGCGTGAATAAATATCGTTCAAATGGACGGGCTGCGTCCCGAAAAAGTAACTGCAAAAAAGCTGGACGCCGTACGGCGAGCCGCCGCCATTCTTACGCAGATCAATTATTACCGCATCTGAGTTAGAGAGAAATTCCATTACAGATGCTACAGTTTCCTTTGATTCTTCAGGGGGCGAGAAGCTCCTGATATCGATATATCCGATATTTCCGCTCAGGCGTTCGACTTTTTTAAAACCGTAATTATCTTTCTTCATCTCATCCGAATACTCTTTATCAGGATTGTTATTACCCAACCCTTCATCAAATGTCTTTTCAGCTTCGGGGTCGTAATTTATACTTAAATGTTTATCGTTGCAAACCGACTGTAGTCCCGCAGTCAGTGAGTCTGCAAATTGCGATGGGTCGCTGATCTTATCATAATAATTATTTTTGAGGCAGGCTTTGATATAGGCGCTCATCAGCTTGCCCTCGGCGGGCAGCACGTAGCTGTCTTTAAGAATCTTTGAGATCTTATCGACTAAATTTGCTTTAACCTCATTTGTAAGTAAGCGGTGATTATTCGGATTCTGTGAAAATGCATTAAGGTGAAAGAAAACGAGGCCTAAAAAAATGGAAGTAATTAACAGATTTGATCTTGTTAACTGTTTTATTTTCATTTTTTATACGTCTTGTTAAATAACCTTTTTACGGTACAAATATAACAGATTAATTTTAATTTATTTATATAAAATGGAAGTTGTAAGCGTTTAATAAGAAGGGAAGAAGAATTAAAAAGGCGCCTGCAAATTAGAAAGAATATAAAAATATACCCTGTCTAACCGCCCTCTATAGCAGGCGCCTTTAAATCATTTATAGGGTTAACAGATCATACGCTCTTATAGCAAGAAAGCTGCTCTTTCGCAATTTTAAAAAGGCGCCCGCAAATCAGAAAAACATATAAAAATATATCCCTCTGACCGCCCTCTATAGCAGGCGCCTTTAATAAACCAAAAATTAATTTGTTCTCTGTGCGCTGTTTGTATGGCCATCGTCATATAACCCGTTCAGCCCGGTTATGTTTCCGTTTGAATCTTTCACAAATTTTATTCTGAAATAATCTATGTCTTTGAACATAAATGTGTCAGTTCCAATAGCTGTCATTTGCATTTTAGGCCTGCCTTTTCTTTGGTAAAAAAGATTCCCGTTTTCATAAGTTATCACTCTGTCTTCGTATGTTCCTGCATAGTTTTTCAATGTAATATCATCTAAAGCTGGCGTATCCATTAATCCCTGTAATGCTTCAATCATCCATGCATAGCGCTTTTTATCTTTTTCATCAGTAATGTTTCCGGATATTTTTCCAAGCGCCAGAATTTGAGCCTGTTCAAGCGCTTTATCAGATGCCACGTTTACATCGGGCTGAACTCCCACGCCTTCCCAGTTTGTTTTAGTAATTGGATTTATTGCGCGGCCCTTAGGCACGAAAACAACAAAATTACTGTTTGCATACATCATTCCGCCCGGATTTGCGCCACCGCCGGTTACTTCACCCACTATTGTTGCGCGTTTCTGGTTCTTCAGATCGTATGCAAATTCTTCGGCTCCTGAAAACGTATAAGAACTGGTTAATAAATATACAGGCACATTTGGCATTTTTTTACCGTCAACTTTTTTCAGCGTCCAGTATTCTTTTGTCTCATCATTTTCCCTGTAATAGAGATCATTTAAATGAACAGGTTCGGAACCGAATAGATAACTGCAAAGTAAGCGCACTCCGTCAGGGTCGCCGCCGCCATTCTGGCGCAGATCGAATATTATAGCGTCAGTTCCTGACACGAACTGCATTACCGACGCAATAGTTTCTTTGGCTATTTCTGAAGGCGCAAAATTTCTGAAATCAATATAACCGATATTGCCGTTCAGTATTTCGGTCTTTTTGAAACCGTAATTCTCGCGTTTCATTTTTTCAAAGAACCATTTGTCGTCCGGGTCTTCGCCTTTCTTTTCAGCGTCCTTTATCATTTTGGCGTTTTCGGGACTGAACATAACTCTTAAATGTTTATCATGACTTACGGACTGAAGGTCTCCGGTGAGTACGTCTGCAAATACCATCGGGTCGCTTATTGTGTCATATGCGTTATTCCTTAGCTGGGTTTTGATAAGCTCGTTCATCTTTTTAGCTATGTCAGGGAATACGTAATTCTTGTCAAGCAAATTTGAGATATTATTAACCGCTTCGGTTTTTGCTGTTATGTCAAACGCCTTGCTGCCCGAGCTTTTTTTATCCTGAGCCTGAACAACAGGGATAATAAGCAATAAGCTTAACATTATTAATTTCTTTAAGACTTCTTTCATGTAAGTTGTTTTCATTCCAATCTCCTTTAATTTGTATTGAATGTCATATAGACGATTCTCATCTTTAAATAGTTGCATTAATTAGTTCAGTTTCAGCTCCATCATAATTGTCGGCCTCTCATATTTTGATGGTTCATTTGCTTCCACCTGTTCAAATCCAAGGCCGCGGTATAAGCTGAGCGCGCTTGTAAGCTTTCGGTTTGTTTCCAAAAATATTTTCGTACCTTTTTTTGAACGCGCTTTTTCGATTGCCGTGACCGCAAGCTTTCGCCCGATCTGCCTGCCCTGAGCCTTTTCGGTTACCGCCATCTTCGCTATTTCAAATACTTTATTGCCGTGGTTCAGCAGCGCGGTTGTTCCAACAATTTCTTCATCCAGCATACCGAAAAATATGTGCCCGCCTTTTTTCAGTATGTTATTCTCGGGGTCGGTTAAGATTTTCTTATCCTGTTCTTCAACACTAAAATATTTATTCAGCCATTCATAGTTCAGCTCTTTGAATACTTTTTTATATTCCGGTTTGTATTCAATTATTTTTACCTGTTCGCTTTGGCTATACTTTATTTTTTCTGTTATTCTTGTAAACAGGTCTTTCCTGTCAAGTTCTCTTTCGATTTTATCAAACACCATTATCATATCAAACCCGGAATCCTTAAATAATTCGTTTGTCCCTTCCTCAAATGCTTTCCATACAGGTTTGAGCGTTGTCACCATTTCTTTGCCGCGCGGCGTAAGCGACAGTAATTTTTTTCTTGTATCGCTTTTTTCTTTTATTGTTTTTATCAGTCCCTTCTTGATCATCAGGCTCGCGGTCTGCGTTATAGCCGGCTGCGTATAGCCAAGCATAGCTGCTGCCTCGGTAACTGCTATTGGCGAGTTTTCGTTAAGCAGGTAGAACAGCGCGAACCAGCGCGGTTCAAAATCCATATCCAGGTTCTTATAGACTTTTGCGCCGTCCTGTAAAACTCTTTCGGTCAGAAGCCGGAGCCTTGTGCCGAACGCCAGATTTTCAAGTTGCTTTATCAATTTCATAATTCAGAGGGGCTAAATTATATAATAAATTATATAAGCGCTTATATAAACGCTTTGCAATTATAATGAGTTTTTATTTTGTTGTCAAGAGGTAAATAAAATTTTATTTAAGAAGTAATTTTGTCTCCCCCTAACAGGGGGAGGTAGGAGGGGGTGAAGCGCAAAGTTGTGCTTCAAGCGTGACTTCCACCCCCCTTGTATTCCCCCCTGTTAGGGGGGAATGTGTTGTAGGTTGTTTATGATTTTAATGTGCAGTGTTTAAAACCATATCCCGTCTGCCCTTAACGGGGTTATACCAGTGTGACGAAATAGCAGCTAATGTGGTAATCGCAGTGTCCTTATTTTACTACTTATTCTTAACAAAATTATGGGTAAATTACAGGCTACCTCGAAATAAATTGATAAAATGACGCATAAAATCATAAATAACGAAAGTATCCGCAATATTGCTATAATCGCCCATGTAGATCATGGTAAGACCACGCTGGTCGATTTCATGTTCCGCCAAAGCGGCGTTTTCAGAGAAAACCAGGAGGTCGAAGACCGTGTTATGGACAGCATGGACCTTGAACGTGAACGCGGAATTACCATTGCCGCTAAGAACTGTTCGGTATTATGGAAAGGCGTTAAGATAAATATCCTTGATACACCGGGACATGCTGATTTTGGAGGCGAAGTTGAACGCGCTTTGATGATGGTCGACGGGGCAATTTTACTGGTTGACGCTTCCGAAGGCCCGCTTCCGCAAACAAGGTTTGTTCTTAAAAAAGCGCTTGAGGGCCATAAGAAAATTATAGTTGTAATAAATAAAATTGACAGGAAAGACGCACGCCCAAAAGAAGTGCTTGATGAAATTTATCACCTGTTCCTTGACCTTGATGCAACCGAGGCGCAAATTCAGTTTCCTATATTGTACGCTGTGGGCAGAGAAGGAATTGCTCAATACACTGCCGAAGGAAGAGGAACTAATCTTGAGCCGCTGTTCGAGACTATATTAAAAGAAATTCCCGGTCCCGCTTATGATACTTCTGAGCCGTTCCAAATGCTTGTTGCCGATCTTGATTATTCAGATTATATAGGCAGGCTTGCAATCGGAAAAATTGCAAACGGCCAGGCATATTTTAATGAAGAGCTTGTTTGTATGAACGAAGAGGGCGGGCAGAATCCGCTTAAAATTACCAAGCTTCAGGTCTATGAGGGTATTAAATTAAAAGAAGTTAAAACTGCCGAGCCGGGCGATATAATTATCCTGGCAGGCATAGAAGATGTTCACATTGGCGATACTATTGGTACAAAAGAAAATCCCAAAGCTCTTGATAGAATCTCCGTCGATGAACCGACTATTTCAATGATGTTCGCTATCAACACATCGCCGTTTGCCGGAAGAGAAGGCAGGTATGTGCAATCAGCTAAGCTTAAAGAAAGATTATTTAAAGAGACATTAAGAAACGTTGCGCTTAAGATTGAAGAATCCGATACCGCCGAAAGCTTTACTGTAAAAGGGAGAGGCGAATTCCAGATGGCTATACTAATTGAAACAATGCGCAGGGAAGGATACGAGCTAAGCGTTGGCAGGCCGCAGGTAATATATAAATATAAAGACAACAAGAAACTTGAACCGATAGAACATCTTTTTGTAGATTGCGAGGAAACTTTTGTTGGAATAGTTACCGATAAAATTTCGCAGCGCAAAGGACGGATGGTCAACCTGGTTAATCACGGAATGGGAAGAGCGAGAATTGAATTTACTATCCCCTCGCGCGGACTCATTGGTTACAGGAATGAGTTCCTTACTGATACTAAAGGCACAGGCATCATGAATTCTTACCTACAGGGATATGAAGAATTCCGCGGCGATTTTCCCGTTAGATTAACCGGTTCGATGGTTTCCGACAGGCAGGGATCGACAACAGGTTACGCGCTTTACAATCTTGAGCCAAGGGGAACGCTTTTTGTCACGCCCGGAGAAGCAGTGTATGAGGGTATGGTTGTCGGTGAAAATAACCGCGATAATGACCTTAATGTTAATGCGACAAAACCTAAGAAACTTTCAAACATGCGCGCATCAAGCAAAGACGAAGGAATAATACTTACCCCAGTCACTCCGCTAACGCTTGAAAAAGCTATCGAATTTATTAATGAAGATGAAATAGTTGAAATTACGCCTAAGAGTATAAGGCTGCGGAAAAAAATTCTCTCCGCGCAAAAAAGATACATAAACATGGGGAAAACTATAGCTCAGTAAACATATTCACCGCTTCAATCTTTCCCCGAAAATGACGCCCCGGACAGTCTGGTTTTGATCTAAAATATCGAAGTCTGTTCAATTTGAAAATAAAATTCATTAAATTACGTTCTTATCAAATAATTTATTAAAAAATCATTAAGATTTTATGAAATTCAGCGAGATTATCTATAAACGCCCCGATATTAATGCCCTGCAGGAAAAATTCCACCAGCTTCTTGATATTTATGAAACTGCGGACGATTTTGAGATCCAGAACGCCGTTATGAAAGATATTAACAGCCTGAGGATGGAATTTGAGTCTATGAATACTCTCTCAAGCATTCATTATTCTATTGATACCGATAACCCAAATAACGAAGCGGAGCAAAAGTTTTTTGATGATAACCTGCCTTTGTATGAAGGATTGGTTCACAGGTATTACGAGTGCCTTATTAAATCAAAGTTCAGGACTCAGCTGGAAGAAAAATGGGGAAAACAATTATTTGAAGTCGCTGAGGTGTCTGTAAAAACTTACAGCTCTGAAATAGTAGAGGATCTCATCCGCGAAAATGAATTAAGAACTGAGTATACCAAGCTGCTTGCTTCCGCTAAAATATTTTTTGACGGCGAGGAAAGAAATCTTGCCGGGCTTGGCTCTTATATGCAGTCAACGGACCGCGATGTAAGAAAAGCCGCGAACGACGCCAAATGGAATTTCTTCGCTGAGAATGCGGAGCAGTTCGACAGGATCTATGACGACGTTGTTAAAGTCCGAGATAAAATGGCAAAGAAACTCGGGTATGAAAACTTCGTGCAAATGGGATACGACAGGATGGGAAGAACCGACTACAATGCAGAGATGGTCGCAAAATTCCGTAAACAGGTTCTTGAGCATATTGTCCCGATCACGGTCAGACTCAAACAGAGACAGCAGGAAAGGCTTGGCATAGGCGAGTTCAAATATTATGACCAGCCGATAGATTATAAATCAGGAAATGCAAAACCGCACGGCACGCCTGACTGGATAGTCAGCTGTGCGAAGAATATGTATACTGAACTCTCGACAGAGACGAAAGAATTTTTTGATTTCATGATCAACAATGAGCTGATGGATCTTGTCACTAAAAAAGGCAAAGATACCGGCGGTTATTGTACGTTTATAGAGAAATACAAAAGCCCGTTTATATTTTCGAATTTCAACGGAACATCGGGCGATATAGAGGTCCTTACGCATGAAGCGGGCCACGCTTTCCAGGCTTATTCAAGCCGCAATTTTGAAATACCTGAATATTTCTTCCCGACATCAGAAGCATGCGAGATCCACTCAATGAGCATGGAGTTCTTAACATGGCCGTGGATGGATTGTTTCTTCAAGGACCAATGCGACAAGTTCAAGTATTCGCATTTAAAAGGGTCTGTGATATTTGTTCCTTACGGCGTTACAGTAGATGAATTCCAGCACTGGGTATATGCGAATCCAAATGCATCAGGCTCCGATAGAAAAAAAGCATGGCTTGAGATAGAAAAGAAATATCTTCCGTATATAGATTACGACGAGAACGAATTTCTTCTTGAAGGCGGCAGATGGCAGCAGCAGAGGCATATCTATATGTCACCGTTCTATTATATCGATTACTGCTTAGCGCAGATATGTGCGTTCCAGTTCTGGAAGAAATCGATTGAAGACAGGGGAAAAGCGCTTGATGATTATATGAGGCTTTGCAAAGCCGGCGGCAGCAAATCGTTCCTTGAGCTGGTTAAGCTTGCCAATTTAGTTTCGCCGTTTGAAGAAGGCGGAATGAAATCATTTGTCGGCGCCGTAGGCGAATGGCTCGAAAACTTCAACGATAAGAGTGTTAATTAGTTTTTAAGAACGCCATTCAATTTTAAAAGTTAATTTCAGTTTGCAAACTATGCTTGACTTAATTTTAAGCCATGACCGGATTTATTCTAAATGGCTTGAAATGGGCGGAGGTTTGGCTAGTGCGCTTATCCTTACAAAACAACAATTAAAGGGTTTTGAAAAAATAGTAAGTTCTGATCAGGCCTGGAAAAGCCTGCTTGAAATCGCTGCAAGAGGCAGGACTCAGGATGCCTGGCTGGCTGCTGATTGGCCTTCCGGGTTCGACGAGCTTGTACTTTGTGTGCCTTTATGTAAGCTGGTTGACTGGGAGTGCGCTAAATGCACCATTGGCTCAAGACAAAGTAATTTTTCCTGCGCTCACGATAATTCGTTATTCGGGCTGATAGGTACGTTAGTTGAAAGACAGGAGCGCCGGGAGCTATTGGAACATCTAAAGAAAATCGAATTAATGCTTGAAGATAAGAATTATTTTTGGGATATTAGCGGCGTGGATATTGTTAGTATCCCGGTAAACAATAAATAATGGAATATTTTTTTACCTGCCCGTATTGCTGGCAGGAAATTTCGATCATAATTGAGCCCTCCGAAAAAATACAATCATATATTGAAGACTGCGAAGTGTGCTGCAATCCTATAAACATTAAGTTCGAAGTTAAGGACGGCGAAATTATGTTATTTGAAGCGACAAAGGCCCAATGAGTCAAAAATTAAGAGAAAAAGTTCAGAAAGTCGGGTTGAAAAATATCCGCCGGCATATTTTTTTGTGCTGCGACCAAACAAAACCCAAATGCTGCGAGAAAGAAGCCGGGCTTCAGTCTTGGGATTACCTTAAACACAGGCTGAATGAGCTTAACCTTTCCCAGGATGGCGGAATCTATAGGAGCAAAGCCAACTGTCTGAGGATTTGCACGGATGGTCCCATCGCGGTTGTATATCCCGAAGGCGTCTGGTATCATTCATGCACTCCGGAAGTACTTGAAATAATAATACAGGAACATTTGATAGGCGGCAAACCCGTTAAGGAATATATGATATCGAAAGATGAATTATCTGCAGATTCTGACGGCCTGATATTAGAGACCTCGGAAATTATTGCAAAGGATTTTGATATCTCCACGGTAAATTCAATTGATGAGTTAAGAAGAATTCTTGCTATCCGCCTGGATGAACTTCTGGTGAGTAACGTTGAGAAGCTGTTATCTATACTGTACATAATTGATGTAACGCAAAAAAAGTTAGATGCAATATTTGCCTGTGAAAGCCGGGAAGAGATCCCGCTGCTGCTTGCAGACGCAATAATTGACAGGCAGCTTAATAAAGTTAAGACACGTCGTTATTACAAGAACATTGAAGGAGGCATTAATAGTGAGCAGTAAGTATAAAAGTATAGAAACAAAACTAATTAAAGCCGGCGAAATAGAGCCAAAAATATTAGGGGCAGTAAGTTTGCCTGTATTTCAATCTTCAACATTTGTGTACGGCGGGGAAGATAATTATCACGATGTGCGTTATATCAGGCTGAACAACACTCCCAATCATCATGTATTGCATGAAAAGCTGGCGGCAATTGAAAATGCCGAAGCGGCGATTGTTGCCGCAAGCGGAATGGCGGCAATATCAACAACTTTGCTGACCTTCCTTGAAAAAGGCGACCACTTGCTGGTCCAGGATACTTTATACGGCGGCACACATGATTTTATTACTAAAGACCTGCCGGCGCTTGGAATTTCTTATGATTTTATCGACCCTGCTAATCCGCAGCAGTGGGCTAAGAAGCTAAAACCGGATACTAAAGTTATTTATGTTGAATCAATCAGCAATCCGCTGATGCAGGTGGGCGATCTGAAAGCCGCCGCTAAATTTGCGAAGGAACATAATCTGATCTCGATGATTGATAACACATTCCCAAGTCCGGTAAATTTCCGGCCGATAGAGCATGGTTATGACCTATCGCTTCACAGCTGCACAAAATACCTGAACGGGCACACTGATATTGTTGCTGGCGCCGCAATCGGGAAAGCGGAGCTTGTGGAGAAAATCAGAAAGAAATTAAATCACTTTGGCGGAACGCTCGACCCGCATGCATGTTTTTTACTTCACAGGGGAATGAAGACTCTTTCTGTCAGAATTAAATATCAGAATGAAAGCGCATTAAAGATCGCGAAGTTCTTTGAACAACAATCCGGAGTGATTAAAGTAAATTACCCCGGGCTGGAAAGCAGCCCATCTCACAAACGTGCAAAAGAGTTATTCAGCGGCTACAGCGGAATGATCAGTATCGAAATTGAAGGAGGCAAGGAAGCGTCCGAAAAATTCATTTCTCTGCTGGCTATTCCAATTTGCGCTCCGAGTCTCGGCGGAGTGGAAACGCTTATAACATTGCCCTCAACAACTTCACATGCAGGTATGGATCCTGAAGAAAGAAGAAAGATCGGCATTTCAGACGGACTCATCCGGATTTCAATCGGAATTGAAGATACTGAGGACCTGATTGCAGACTTTAAACAAGCCCTGTCAAAATTATAAATAATTGATTTTCTAATACTTGGGAGTGCGGCCCAAGGATTTATTCCTAAAACCATATGAATGTGAGATATTTTACCGGATAAAGTATCAATATCTTGTATTTTTAATGTTAGGCAAACTGTCACAGTCGGTAATTTGGACTGTCTAATATATGTGACCCGCAATTTTTTTATTAATTATTGGAGTCCCAAACTGGAGTGTGGGACAAAGAAGAATATTATTTCTTCTTAATAAAAGCAAAATTTCAACTGTCCCTAACCTCTTTTGGGACAAAATATTTAATTTTAATTATATAAATATTGGTTAATCCGTTTACCGAAAAATATATTACTGATACGACTGATGAGAAGCTGATCGACTCAGCTCTGACCGGAAGTAAAAAAGCGCTTGAAGAGCTCGTTCTTCGTCACCAGGCATGGATTTATAATGTAGCGTTAAGGATGGTTTTCTACCCCGAGGACGCTGAGGATGCAACGCAGGAAATACTGATAAAGATGCTAACTAAGCTTTCGACATTCAGAAAGGAAAGCGCTTTCAGAACCTGGCTGTACAGAATAGTGGTCAATCATGTTTTGAATATGAAAAAGAGCCGCGGTGAAAAGAACCATGAGAGTACCTTCCCTGATTATTGGCGCGCGATAGAAAATGTTCCCGACAAAGAACTGGATGAACAAAGCTGCCAGAATGTCGAGATGAGACTTATTGTGGAAGAGGTTAAGTTAAGCTGTATGTCAGGTATGCTTTTGTGTTTGGACAGGGAACAGAGGCTGGTATATATTCTTGGAGTGATATTTGCCGTAACCGATAGAGTTGGCGGAGAGATTTTGGATATCAGCAGAGACAATTTCAGGCAGAAGCTCTCAAGGGCGAGGAAAGACATAGCGAATTTCATGCATAACAAATGCGGTTTGATAAATAAAAATAATCCGTGCAGCTGTGAAAAGAAAACCAAAAGGCTTGTCGAAGTTGGTTATGTGAATCCGAAAAAGCTGTTGTTTAATACAAATTATGTCTTAAGCGTTGAAAAAGCTGTGGCTGATAAAGACAGGAGATTTGATGAGCTGTTCGATGAAGAGTGTATTAAGCTTTTCAGGGAAAACCCGTTCCAGAATCCGCCTGATTTTACCAAAGCCATCAGAAAGATACTGGACAATAAAGAGTTTAAAGATATTTTTAATTTTATAAACTAAATAACGATATGAAAAAACTTCTTCTGCTACTGGCCCTGTTTATTTTTATCGGTAGTTCTCAGGCAACAATAAGAGGCGTACCCGGTCAATATGCTACAATACAGGCGGCAATGGACGCCTCTGTGAATACTGATACCGTACTTGTTGATCCCGGCACATACTTTGAAAATATTAATTTTAAGGGAAAGAACATTGTTGTTACGGGCAGATTTTTTATTACCGGAGATCCGGCAACAATTTATTCTACAATTATTAACGGCAGTACTCCTTTAGTTCCGGATTCCGGCAGCTGCGTCAGGATATTTAAACATGAAGATTCCACATGTGTTCTTCAGGGATTTAATATTACCGGTGGTACAGGCACAAAATGGCAGGATGAACACAGCGCAGGACGATTCAGGGAGGGTGGCGGCATTTTGGTTGACTCAGCTTCTCCAACAATAAAATATAATATTATTCATGATAACATTCTTGCAGTTGATCCGGCTCCGATAGTCAGTCACGGCGGCGGAGGGCTGCGTATCGGCGATTGTTATGTGCGTTTGTACAATAATGTTGTATATAATAACACAGGAATATACGGACCCGGAATAGTTTTAAATTTTGCTGGTTGTGATATGAAAAATAACGTGATATGTAATAATTATGGAGCGCAGCCAATTTATGGCGGAGGCGGAGGCATGTGGATAAACTCAACTTCCACGCGCCCGAAGAATATCGAAAATAACACAATTGCTTTTAACTCAGGGGCAACAGGAGCCTATGGCGGTATATATGTATATGGCGGAACAGGTATTAATTTCAGAAACAATATTATCTGGGGCAATTCAGGCGCGGCACAGTTTGGCGGAGGCAGCGCTACTGTTACTTATTCTGATGTACAGGGAGGACATGCGGGCGCTGGAAATCTGAATCTTGACCCAATGTTTGCCGATTCCAATTTTTACCTGACAACCGGTTCGCCTTGCGTAGATGCTGGGGATTCGAGTTATATTTACAACGATCCGCCGAACCCGGGCGATACAACGATGGCTTTATATCCTTCTAAAGGTACACGAAGAAACGACATGGGAGCTTACGGCGGTCCGCAGAGAGTAGTTTTGTCAACCCAGATAATCGGAATTCACCAGGTTAGTTCAAATGTGCCGAAGGGTTTCACGCTGGAACAGAATTACCCGAATCCGTTTAATCCGACAACGTCAATTTTATACCAATTGCCAAAAAGCGGATTTGTTAGTTTAAGATTGTATGATATAGCCGGCAGACAGGTTGGAATACTTATCAATTCAATTCAGCAGGCGGGAACATATAAATTTGATTTTAACGCTTCAAATCTACCAAGCGGAGTGTATTTTTATAAGCTTGAATCAAACGGGTTCAGCGCTACTAAGAAAATGATTTTGGTAAAATGAGTAAACTGTATTACCTGCTGAAAGAGGGCGGTTAATTCAGGCGCAATTTTGCGTCAGAATTAATTTTGTCCGCCAAAAAGCGGACAGGCAGGTAGCAGAAAACAAAAAAGCGTCGCGCAATTGCGTGACGCTTTTTGATTATATGAAATGATTTTAACTTGGTATGAACGGGATCTTCAGGAATGATGTTGCTGATATCCATATCAGCCATAGAACAAATACCGCTGAAATTGTTTGAGCAGGTTTAAGCTGAGAAACTTTCGCAAACCCAATGCCGGTAATTATCAGGACCCAGATTGTGAGCAGGTCAAAATGCGAAAGGAAACTAAACATTTCTTTACTCATCGTGTCGGCTGTCAGCAGCAGCGTTGGGCCAATATTTGCATTCAGTTTTCCTGTTACTATAGCCAGAACAGTATCTATTATTACCTGAATGCTTTCGATCATGAACGCCAGTCCGAGCACGGAGAGTATGTTCATATAACTTGCGGTTCCTTTAAACAGTTTAAGAACTAATAAAAATATGGCGCCTTTCAGGAACAATAATATGAACGTAGTGAATATAGGCCCCAGCCCCGCAAACACATAAAAAAGCGGGTTTGATTTGCTCATCTGTTTATCTATCTTATCCAATTGTTCGTCAGCCTGTTCACGCGACATCTTTCCGTCTTTAACCGCATTATCCATCCTTTCTTTCATTGCCTGCGTTTGCTTTGTTTTGATCTCGCTGTAAAGGTCTTCGTCATTCAGCACCAGAAATGAAGCGGCAATGTATAAGACAATGAATATCAGAGCGGGTATGATCCAGTAATTCTTTTTTGATGAAGTTTTCACGGCTTCAAACGTAGCGCCGGGCTCGGTTACTACCCCGGTCATAGCGTCTGATAGAGAAATATCTTCGACCGGTTCATTTTCCGGGCCTGGAGCCTGGTTGGATGATTCATCGGCCGGCAGTTCGGGTTTATTTTCTTTCATGACTAATATTAAATAAGTTTATTGAATACATCTTCGAATTTAAAAAAACCTTTTTTCCCGTGTATGAATTTGGCGGCAAGCAGGGCGCCCTCGGCGAACCCGCGGCGTGATTTTGCGTTATGCTCAAGCGTTATCGTGTCTGCGGCGCTGCTAAAAATAACTTTATGATTGCCTACAACATTTTCAATTCTCTTAGAAATTATGTTTAGTTCTTCAGCAGTAAGCGCGGTTTTGTCGTTAGTTATAATTTTCTTCCTCTTTACGAATGATGAAACGTATTCCGCAATTCTTATCGCCGTGCCGCTTGGTTTATCCAGTTTTTGAGTATGATGAGTCTCTTCCACGCCGATATCGTATTGCCCGAATTTATCCATAAGCTCAGAGCTGTACTTCACTATCTGAAAAAAGATATTCACGCCTACAGAAAAATTACTTGCATAAATAAATCCAATATTGTTCTCTGAAACGATCTTCTTAACTTCTTCGGCTTTATCATACCAGCCGGTTGTGCCGCAAACAATGTTAATTTTATTTGACGCAAGGAACTCAATATTTTCAATCACCGCGCCGGGCGTTGAAAACTCAATCGCTGCATCCGGCCTATCCTTCTGAATATCTTTGATCCCGCTGTCTATATCATATTTGCCTGTAATTATAAATTCATTCGGGTCGAGAATCGACTCAATCTGTTTCCCCATCTTTCCGTAACCGACTATTGCGAGCTTTATCATAATGGCAATTAAAACAGCTTTGATTTGGATTTATTTTTTTCAAAAAATTCACGGTGCAAATTCTTCATTACTTTGTCGCAGTGTCCGGCATCCAGGAGTAGAACAAAGCTGTGCTTATTGAACCCAAAAACAATAGTGTCTGCTTTCACCCCGGAATTGCAAATAAATACTCTTTGTTCCAGATTTTCAATTGAATTCAGATCGGCCCCAACAAGCGTGATAAGCGCTTTTTCCTTAATGATCTCAAATTCCGAGATTTCGGAAAACTCATTTTTCAGGTCGTCATAGTGAATTTTTGTGTATGCATTTTCGGATATCACTATCACAATGGCGTTATTAGATGATGCAAGCACATCTATCTGCGGTTTATGTTTGCTGAGGATATTTATCATCGCATCCCAGAAAATGTACTGGTTAATATTTTCTTTAGGCTTAATCTTAAGAACTATTATGTTCTTCTTGTACGTAATCGACTTAACAAATTTGTGGTGATTAAGTTCTGAATTAACCAGCGTTCCGGATGATAAGGTGTTTTTTGAATTCAATATTCTGATAGGAATATTTTTCCTGAATGCGGGCTTTACTGAGTTCTTGTGAAGCACCTTCGCGCCAAAATTCGAAAGCTCTTCCATTTCCTGGAAAGAAATTTCCGATAGCTTCAGCGCTTTCTTAATTATATTGGGATCGGCTGATAGAACGCCGTCCACGTCTGTCCAAATCTGGATTTCGTTTGCATCGAGCAGCGAGCCGTAAATAGCCGCCGAGAAATCTGAGCTCTCTCTTCCCATTGTTGTAGAAATGCCGTCTTCGGTTGAAGCTATAAAGCCCTGCGCAATAATAGTTTTACCTTTGTTCAGAAGCGGCTTAATATATTTGTTGATATTCTTCTGCGTAACGATGAAATCAGGATATGCCCGCGAAAATTCATTATCGGTTTTGATCATTTCTCTTGAATCGATCAGCGCCGCGTTCACTCCGTGATTCTTCATTGCGAAATAGATCACTGTTGATGACATTAACTCGCCAAATACGCGGAAAGCGTCCAGCGTTCTTAACGAAAGCTCGCCGATTATAGAAAGCCCTGATATTAATTCGGAAATTTTCCCGTGGAAGCTTATTATTTTCTCGACTGCCTGGGTTTTAAGTTTTTTATCGCTTACCAGGTCGTCAATTATCTTATGATGACGGTTTATTATTTCTTTGAGCAGCAGCTCAGCTTCAACGACCCTGTTTTCGGAGGCGTATTTTGCCATTTGCTCGAGCGCGTTTGTGGCTTTTGCAATAGCTGAAACTACAATAACTTTTCGCGCAGGATTTTTCTTTACTATCTTAATTACATTCTTTATCGATGCGGTATCCATTACAGATGTCCCGCCGAACTTCATTACAATAATTTTATTTGAGCTTATTGCCATTAACTAAATATATAGTTTATTTTCTTTTATATAATCTTCCACTCTTTGAGACACAAGATACTTTATTGAACGGTTTTCTTTGATGCGGTTTCTGATCTCTGTCGAAGAAATGTCAATGTTCAAGCCCGGTACAAATAAAACCTGCCTGCCATAATCATTTTTAACGTCCTGTATCAGGAAACCCGGACGGTTTATCACAACAACCTCCGATAACGCGAACAGCTTACCCGGATCTTTCCACGTATGCAGTTCCACAAGGTTATCCATTCCCAGTATCAGGTAGAGTTTTGTCTGCTCGCCGCTGTACTCGTCACGCAGCTTCATCAGCGTATCAACTGTATATGACTTAGAATGCTGCGAGCTCTTGATCTCCACATCAGATGCTTCAAAATATTCGTTTCCGTCTATTGCAAGCTCTATCATTTTCAGCCTGCACTCAGCGCCCGGCATATTATCAGAATTTTTATGCGGCGGGTTAGCAGACGGAATAAATAAAACTTTATCCAAATGGACTTGCTCCCTCACATCTTCAGCCATTATCAGGTGTGCCGTGTGTATGGGATTAAACGTCCCGCCGAAAACTCCGATCCTTCTCAAATTTTTAAGACTCCGTCGTAAACATCTTCTATCTTCTTTACTATTTCTGTCTCGTCATATTCGGTAGATTCAATCATTGCGTTCTGAGCAATCTTCTCTCTGAGCGCGGGGTTATCATGCATCGCAGATATTTCCCTGAACAGGTCATCCATATCGTTAGGGTCAAACGTCAAAGCTGAATAATCGTTCTTAATTACTTCAAGCAGGTTTGGCAATTTGCTGCATAATATCGCTTTCCTTGACGCCATTGCCTCAAGCAAAACATAAGGCATGCCTTCCCAGAATGAAGGCAGCACAAAGACATCGAAAATTGAATAGTAATCAGGCAGATTGTTCTCTTCCCCTGCGAATATAACATACTCTCCTAAATTCGCCTCGCGTGCGTATTCCCGCATGCTGTTCATTGTTTTGCCGTCTCCAACAAGCACAAATCTCATTTCAGGATATTTTTTGATCAGGTAATATGCCGCCTGGATTATCAATTTCTGATTTTTCTGAACGTCGAACCGTGAAATATTTCCAACTACAAAATGGCCATCGTCCAGCCCAAAGCTGTGAAGCAGGGCGGTATTCTTTTTCAAGTTCGAATATTTTGTCAGGTTTATCCCGTTGTTAATTACAACTGATTTATCTGAAGCCGCAATTTTATTTTTCAGCGCAGTCAGCAAATCGTTTTGTGTTTCGCAGATCGTCATGTCTGTGTATTGCACAAGATACTGCTCTATGGATTTTGATATATTCCTGACAAAGAAATTTCCATTATTAAGATAATGTATGCCGTGTATCGTATGCACAGTTTTTAAATCTTTATCCCGCTTTTTCAGGCTGCGTCCATAATATCCGCCAACGCCGCCATGAGTGTGCACTATGTCAAATTTTTCTGATTGCTGGATCTCGATCAGAGGTTTTAAGTGTTTAATGCGCAGTATTTTTGGCAGCTCAACAGGGAAAAATTCAACGCCTGCCTTTCTGACCTCTTTTTCGAAAGCATGGCCGCCTTTAGCCGCTATCGCGACTTCGTATTTAGTTTTATCAATATTATTGCAAATGGAAAGCACGTTAGCCTGTCCGCCTCCAAGAAATCCACCGTCAATTACATGCAGAACTTTTATTTTGTCCATTAGATTAGTTGTTTAACAGGCAGAATTACCGACTGCCGCCATCAACGCAAAAATAAATAAATTATTGGATTCTAGTAAGGTAGTTTGCGGTTCCTTTGCTTCTTTCATTTAGTATTTACAAACCTGAGAGGTTTTAAAAACCTATCAGGTTTAGCGTTATAATTGCCGATAATTTTATTTTTAATACTGAGTAATTATGCCAAAAATTCATCTTTATTTTTTATAGTATTCTATTGGCTTAATACCAACCATTCTAGAGTACATATAAGAAAGCTTATTTATTAAGCCGTTCAAAGCCCCGCCGTCATTGACTAATTTAGAAGTCATGTACCTGATAACATCTTCCTCCGGAACTTTCTTTAACTTCCTGTTTCTGGAGCCTTTTACGCTGAGCGCTTTTAAATTTACCAATAGCCAGAATGGGACTTTAAACATACCCCAAAAAGACCTGCCGCCGGAAAACAAAGCCGCTATTTGCCGTGCAGTTCTAACAACGGCTATAATAGGTACAAGCTTCAGGATAAACACAGGTGAAAAGAATGTGTAAAGATTCAGCATCTGGTTACGCATCTGGTAAAAAGTCCTTAATGATGAAGCGGCATCGGAGCCTCCTCCAAAATGATGCACAACGGATTCTTTCACAAATTTTATTTTCATTCCCATAAAACGCGCTTTTAAGCCAAGATACAGATCTTCGCTGTAATAAAAATAATCTGAATCGAACGGTTCGCCAATCTCGCTTTTTCTGAATATCAGCGAGCAGCCGTTTGGGTAAAATTCATCTTCGATGTTTTCAAATATATTCATAATGTTGTACATCATAAACGAAACTGAACCGTTTGTCCTGTAGTATTTCTCATCAATTCCCTTTGTGATAACAAACGATGATGCAACTGTATTGCCGCCCTTAACAGCATTTACAAGATGCATGAGCCAGTCTTTATCAACAATGGTGTCATTATTTAAAAGTACAATTAGATCGTTTGATGCGTGTTTAAGCGCTTCATTGTTCCCGCCCGCAAATCCTAAATTCTCTATGGATTCTATGATCTTTATTCTGTCATCTTTAAAATTTTCTTTAACAAATTTTACGCTGCCGTCAATTGAATTGTTATCGAAAAATATCAGTTCAAAATCCGCATAAGTTTGCGCAAGGACCGATCTAATGCAATCTTCCAGAAACCGTTTACCGTTAAAATTTAATATGATGACAGAAACCATCTGTTTTACAATCCGTATTGTGATGGAGTGAAATAAAAATTATACGTTATTATTATTGAAATAATATCGGCAATGACTAAAGCAAATATAAGTCCAAAACCAAGATATGACTGTAAGCGTGAGCTCTTTAACATACCGGCAAATTCTCTAAGCCCAATTATCAGCATTACCGAGACTGCGGAAATAACCGGGAATAGAAATCTTCCCTGGAACTGGCTGAGAAGCGTGTTGAAATAAATGATCCCCGCCATACATGAAATTATTGAAAGGATCAGAATTATCGCACCCCCGTACTGGATAATTATTTTCCTGAACCTGATCAATAAAAAAAATATACCTAAAATAAAGACAGCCGCATAGAAAACGTATAGAACCTTTGGCAGCAGTACGTTCATCAGTCCCGGGTAACCAATAAATGATTTAAAAAACTCATGTGAAAACGGGTCGATGAAGTAATATGAAAAAATCCCGTGACTATCCAGCTTCCCGAATGTTGAGAATTCTTCCCTTAATCCAACCAGCTCATGATAAGCCGATATATTATGGAATAAATACTCTGAAGCAATGAGTAATGCGGCAATAAATAAAAACGCAGCGCCAAATATTACCTTCTTTTTATTCATCGTTTGTTTTGACATCATTACAATAATAAACTCTATTACTATCACAGGAAATATGAAGTATATAGTTTTCTTTGTTATTACTCCTAATCCAAGCGCTAATCCGGCAAGTATATAATTTTTTATGTTTTCAGGTTCGTTGAATATTTTTAAAAGGTAAAATATACTGACAGTTGAAAACAGATTGACAAGATTATCATTGTTGACTACCCCGGACATAAAGGCAAATTGCGGGAGAGTGGCCGTGAGTATTACCGGCAAAAGCGCCAGCTTTTCATCTTTCAAAACCAAAAGCGCTATCTTATAAATAAAAAACAGGTTCAGCATGCCAAGCAGAATAGAGATCACTCTGAACACATAAAAGAAATTCTGCGGGGCGCCTGATGGATCCGTATGCATGTAATAGGGGACATGCTGGTTTTTGCCGTTGTTCCATACATGCAGGGGATTTGGAGTTAATTTATAATCGATTTGATTATCTGAATCAAAAACATAATCTATTGAATATAACGCCAGGTAATAAAGCGGCGGCTGATGGCCCTGCAGCGGTTCTTTAAGCGAATCCGTTAACTGGTTTGGAAGCGATCTGTGTTTCTGAAGGAAATTGATGTATGAAACATGCCCCGTTTCATCCGGCGCTTCGAACGCGGGAACAATGAAAGTAAACGCCGCAGAAAATACTGCGAAATAAAGCAAACATAACTTTAATCCATGTCGATTAATCATTTCACAAATATCCGTTTGATATAGGAAGTCGACACTTTCTTCTTTCTCTGGATTCTGTATCTGTCCCCTATCTTTGTCCACAGCAGGAAAGAGCCTCTGATGTATCCCCAAAAGGCCTTAATAAATATTCCAAATGAATGAAATTTGATAAACGAGTAATACCTTTTCACTCTTGCAATGAAGAATAAAGGCTGGTAAAATAAGTATAATGATAACGGGTAATTCTTGATCCTCATCAGCACAAGATTTCGCTCACACATTTCGGTCTGGAAACCGTGCGTTGCCACAGAGCTTGTTCCTCCGCGCTTGTGATAACATATCGCCGCCGGTTCATAGAAACACTTATATCCAAAAAGCTGGAAACGGAAATTAAAATCTATATCTTCATAGTAAGCGAAGAATTTTTCGTCAAAAAGCCCGACTTCTTTAAACACAGACGATCTGTAAAAAGCCGCGCCTCCGCATGCGCCGAAAATGTATTCTTCTTTGTCGTATTGGCCCGTATCTTTTTCCCCGTGTCCGCGGGCATAAGGCGAGCCCCCGTTTTTCTTGATGAAATCCCCGCAATCGTCTATCATATCCCTTTGGAAATAGTTCATCATCTTAACAGCAACCATGGATGCGTCGGGATTTCTTTCAAATGCCTGCAGCCCTTTTTCAAGAAAATCAGGGCTTAGCTCAATATCATTGTTCAGCAGAAGGATATACTCTGCCCCAATTTTATCTAATGTATATTTGATGCCATAGTTTACAGCTTCGGCAAAGCCAGAATTGTGATCAAGCAGAATGAGCGCCGCATCCGGAAAAGTATCGTGACTGTATTGTACCGAATTATCCTTGGAGCCGTTATCCACCAACGCCAAACGGAACTCTTTATAAGTCTGCTTTTTCAAAGACTCATAACATGTCTTCAAATGCTCAAGTCCGTTATAATTTGGTATTACAATGCTTATCAATTGCGTGATTTATATTATTAATTTCAGCAGGTTCTTATGTTTTTTAATTCTGTATTCATCAGATCTGCCGGCAATTTTTTTAATATATTCAAAGATCAGAACATCCATTGAATTTTCGACTGCAAAAATTTTTAAAATGAAGCTTCTTAGCTGACCGTGATGCTTCTTCATATAATAACACATGCTGGTTACGAACCTGCCGTACATTTTCCAGCTATCTTCATTCCTGAAGCTTGAACCGCCTAAGTGTGTGACGCTCAATTCAGAATCCACCGCCAGCTTTGCCAGTTTATTAATCCTGTAACTCAGATCAACGTCTTCAAAAAACAGGATAAATTTTTCATCCATCATGCCTATATCTTTGAGGGTTTTTGCCCTTGTCATAAAAAACGCGCATGGGATCTGTTCAACATACCATATTTTTTTTTGACTTATATCAACATCCTGATTTTCAAGCCAGCGGCTCATAAGCGCCGGAAAACGGAAGAAAAACTTGGCGTAAAAAGTGTGGAACAGAAGATACTGAATTATAGACGGGTATCTCTGAAAATAGCTTCTTTGGAACTTCCCGTCTGTTCCAACAAGCGCCGGAGTTAACGCCCCCAATGATGAATCTTTATTGAAATCAGCCAGCAATCTTTCAATTAACGGTTCTGTGAAAATTATATCGGGATTCATTATTATGATGAAATCGCCCGAAGCCGCATCAATCCCTTTGTTATTCGCATATGAAAAGCTTTCCGTCTTTTCGAGTAAAATTGATTTGACGTTTGTGTATTTTTTCTGAATTGCCGAAATCATATTCTTTGAATCATCGGTTGAACAATTATCGACTACAATAATTTCAAACGATTCGGGTTTTTCAAACTTGAATATTGAATCAACACAATCATTGAGAACTTTGGCGGTATTATAATTAACAATTATAAACGATACCAAATCAGTTTGTCCCTTCTGTTGAGTTTTGTTGTTTTTTGAACGGATTCAGTATATACTTTAATTTCCGGAGGTTGCTGTAATCATGTTCATCAAGATATTTTGATCTCAATAATATCAATGCATATAAGCAAAGAAAGATCAATCCGCAGACCGCAAGATATATTACTCCGACGGGCCTGTTTATTGTAAAACTCAGGCTCCTTAGTCCATAATGATACAGAGCAAAAGCAAATGCCGCGCTGACGATTGAAATTATTACAGGCTTCAGATATGTCTTCATCATAAATGCAAAAGGCGGCTCCTTAAAGTATTTAGCCGACGTTATGTATAAATATGCGGAAGAGATTACTATGGCTATTGTTGTACCTATTGCAGCGCCAACAATGCCGTAATATTTTATAAGCAAAAAACTAACAACCAGGTTTATGGCAAGATTAATTATACCTTCATACATCAGGAATTTTGGAAAGCCAAGATTAGGGATTATAGAATTTCCCGGCGCTGAAATGAGCAGGTTAACTATTTGCCCCAGAACCAGTATCCTGAGCAAATGCGCTGATATAAAATACCCGTCGCCAACCCATGTTATCATGATAAGGTTAGCAAACGCAAAAATGAAGATGAATATCGGCAGTGAAAAAATTGTAAGATATTTAGATGCCTCAAGAAACAATAAGCTTAACTTCGACTCCTCTTCTCTGGCGTTCAGCTCCGCGGCAATCGGCGCAACCTGCTGAAATAACTGCAGAGGGAAAAATCTTCCAAGCCTTGAAACTCTTCCTGCCAGATTAAAGAACGTAACGTTGTTCAATGTCGAGAAATAACCAAGCAGCATTTCGTCATACTTCTCAGAAAGAAATCCTGCTAAACGCGATACCTGCATTTGCAGCCCGAATACCGACATCTTTTTAAAAGAGGGCATATGCAGATACCTGAAGGCAATTGACATTTCCGGCATTTCTTTCTTGGCAAGATAGATATTAAAGAAAACGCTTACTGTAACCGCTGCAAGCTGACTGTATAAAATTCCTTCCAGCCCATATCCAAGTTTAAGCAGAATTAATACGCTGACAAAATTAAATATATTTATGAGCAAGCCTATCACGCTGTTCAGATACATCTTTTGCAGGCTCACAAGCACGGATACAAATATTGATGATGAAGTGGCAACCAGGAATATCAGCAGACTTATTCTAAGTGCAAAGAGTCCCGTGCTTATTAGATTCGGCGGCACATTCACGAAGCCGAGTATCTTATCAGCAAGAACCAGTCCGATTACGCAAATCAAAGTTGTAAATGCCAGGTAGAAGAAAAGTCCCGTATTGATTACATTATTCAGCTCGGTTATTTCCCGCTTATTGTAATGCTCGGAAATAAATTTTATGAATGAAGTTGATATGCTGAAATCGAACAAGCCAAATGTGCCGACAAAGCCCAGCACGATAGCATATATTCCAAACTGGACCTGCCCGATGTGGGAAATTATGACGGGTGTTAGTATAAATGGAGCCAAAAACCCAACAGTCTGAGCGATAAAATGGTATATCGTATTTTTAATTACTTTCTCTGTTAGAGACATTCTACGCTTTTATTGTCGATACAACCAGCAGTCTGAGCGCTAATATAGGGTATAGGAAAACAGCTTTAAATCCAAAATTCTTCTTATAATAGCGGTAAATATCGCCGTACATAACCCTCCGCAGTTTGTATCGCGCCTTCTTTGTTGAATGGCTTCCGTGATGAATAACCGACGCCTCATGATAGAAATATATTTTGGCGCCCGATTTTTTTATCCTTTTACAAAGGTCAACGTCATTATACAAAATTTTGTAGCTTTCATCAAAGTACCCGATTTGTTCAAGTAAGTTTTTCCTTGCCATCATAAATGTAGTTGCAATTTGATCTACCTCCATGGTTTTATCGTAAGCAAACCACGCCATATCATATTCTGAATTGAAGCTGTCAAGCGAGAGATAAGTGAAGAACGCGTTCTTTAGTGTGGGGAATTTCTTGCAGCTGTTCTGAACCGTGCCGTCTGCATTTAACAGCCTGCAGCCAACCGCTCCTGCATCGGGGTTTGCATCAAGAAAATCAGCGCACTTGCTGAGAGTATCTTTCAGCATAATCGTATCGCTTCCAAGAAGCAGAACATACTGGCCCTGTGCAGCCTTCATTCCCTGATTGCATGCCGGCGCATATCCTAAGTTTGAATTATTTTTAATGAGCTTAATTTTTTCTTTAAGCGCTGATAAATATTCTGTGCTGGCATCCGTAGAACCGTTATCAATTACGATCAATTCATATTCACCTGAACTGATCTGCTCGCTACCGGTTTTTAATATCGAATCGACGCACTCTTTGATCAGGTTAACGCTGTTCCAGTTTACAATTACAATCGAAAGTTTCATTCCCCGCAAATTAAATGCCGCACAAATTAAAAAGCCAACCCGCTTTTACGGACTGGCTTGAAATAAATATAAATTATACTAAGCTCTTACGCAGTCCTTTGAGCAAAATTGATCTGGTAAATTTTACCTCTAAGGCTATCGATATCTCTCTGGTAGCTCACCTGCGACTTGCCTTTAAGATGTTTAACCTGGTTCTTCCTGAGCGCCAGTCTTACGGCGGTCTTAACATATTCTTTCTGGTTCACGCCTGTTGGCAGCCAGCCCTTCTTAAATCGTTTTGAAGTGAACGGCAGATATGAAAGGTGCTCCTTAGGAATATAACCTGTAGTATTCGATTCGTCTGTAAGCTCTTTTAAGATAATCTTTCCTTCATGGTATACGCCGTATTGAAATAAAACGAAAATTATTGTAACCGCCATTATCATGAACAGGAAGCCTATTAAAGCTGTTGAGCTGAAGCTAACCGTCAGGTTCCATGTAAAATGCATGAACATGGCTGTTGCGAGTCCGAGCGGAATCACAATCAGCTTAACAACCGGGCTGCGGAACTTTGCAAATCCAATCGCCGCGCCGAACGTAGCCTGTGTGCAGCAATGCAGCACCGCTGAAAATAAAGTTCTTATTATAATTAAATACAGCAGGCTCTGAACGTTGTTGCCGTAACTCATGAAGTACAGGAAGTTTTCGGTCATACCGAAACCTAACCCAACCGCGCCGCCATAAACCGCGCCATCTACGGGACCGTCAAAATTTCTGCTTATCGACATTAACAAAACAAAAATACCTTTGGTAGATTCTTCAACCAGGGGCGCGACTACTACGGCCCCGGCCAGATTATTTAACGTGCCGGCATCGGATTTATTAGCAAACTGAAAGATAAATTCGCCTACGCCGAGACCCATAATAATACTTCCGACGATTCCGAAAATTATTGCTCCTGTAGCTCCCCAGAAAAAATGCAATCCTACCAGCCAGAATGGTTCTCTCTCATACCGGTCCATGAACCAGATAATGAGCAAGTAAAATACCATTGGGACCACTGAGAAAAATCCCGCTAAAAATAAGTGAATAAATGGATTCATAAATCAATATTTAGTTATTGGGCTTTCAAATATAAATAAACTAGTGCGAATTAACAATTAACATTAGTTGTCAGTCTGAGCGCCTGCCTGTCCACGACTCCGTCGAGTCGTGGACAGGCAGGGAGACGAAGACCAGCATCAACATCATTCTG
>Ga0265331_10000600_pt1 | contig 31913 bp, 29 predicted proteins | sample 41923metaG_FD_202088 | JGI IMG/M metagenome (GOLD analysis project Ga0265331, IMG submission 202088) | Rhizosphere microbial communities from Carex aquatilis grown in University of Washington, Seatle, WA, United States - 4-19-23 metaG | ecosystem: Host-associated > Plants > Roots > Rhizosphere... | reverse complement strand
ACGCAGCGAGATCGCTCGTGCCGAAGTGCCTGCACAGCGCGCGCGTCGCGGCCGCCGCGTCGAATTGCCACGCCGGCAGGTTGCGCACCGGCACCGACGCCGCGAGTTGCGCGTGTGCGGCACCCTCGGGAACGAGCAATTCGGCGGCGTCGAGCTCGTCCTGCGCCTGCGCCGAATCGGCCGCGCTGACTTCCGCGATCTCGAAGGCGCCCGACGCGAGATCGAGCCAGGCGAGACCGGTCCGGTGCTTGCCGGGATTGACGGCGACCAGGAGCGACGCGCGCTTTGCGTCGAGCAGGTTCGAATCGGTGACGGTGCCCGGCGTCACCACGCGGAGCACCTTGCGCTCGACGGGGCCCTTGCTCGTCGCCGGATCGCCGATCTGCTCGCAGATCGCGACGGATTCGCCGAGCCGCATGAGCCGGGCAAGGTATTGCTCGATTGCATGGAACGGGACGCCCGCCATCGGAATCGGCGTCCCCGCCGACTGTCCGCGCGCCGTCAGCGTGATGTCGAGCAGCGTCGCGGCGCGCTTCGCGTCGTCGTAGAAGAGCTCGTAGAAATCGCCCATCCGGTAGAACAGCAGCTTGTCCGGGTGCTCCGCCTTGGCACGGAAGTACTGCTGCATCATCGGCGTGTGCGCGCCGAGCGCGGCGGCGGCGGAGGTGGCGGGAGCGACGGACATGGCCGCGCAATTATAGAGGGCCGGCTGCCCTGCCGGCGGCGTTCGCCCCGAATGCGTTGTGCCGCACGCGCGCCCTGGTCTATAGTTCGACGGCCGTTTTGCGATCCGGCCGGATCCGCGGCGCCCGGGAGTCGCTCGATGCTTCGACGTGCCGCCACTGCGGTCTGCGCTGCCGCGATCGCGCTTTGCGCCGGCGCCGCCTCCGGTGCCGACAAGGTCGTCTTCGCGACGAACTGGAAGGCCGAGGCCGAGCACGGCGGCTTCTACCAGGCCGTGGCCGACGGCACCTATGCGAAATACGGGCTCGACGTCACCATCCGCGCGGGCGGCCCGCAGAGCAACGAGCGCGCGCTGCTCGCCGCCGGCAAGGTGGACTTCATCATCGGCGGCAACATGATGCCGGCGCTGTCGGCGGTGAAGGAGGGCATCCCGACGCGCGTCGTCGCCGCGATCATGCAGAAGGATCCGCAATGCTTCATGACGCATCCCGGGCAGGGGCTCGACACCTGGGAATCGCTGAAGAAGGCGACGCTCCTCGTCGGCAAGGACGGATTTGTGAGCTTCTACCAGTGGATGATCGCCGACTGGGGCTTCAAGGAGTCGCAGGTCAAGCCGTACCTGTTCAATCCGGCGCCGTTCCTCGCCGACAAGCGCGTCGCGCAGCAGGGATACGTGACGGCCGAGCCGTACGCGATCGAGCGGCAGGGCGGCTTCAAACCCAACATCTTCCTGCTCGCCGACTACGGCTACGACACTTATGCGACGACGCTGGAGACGCGCGTCGACCTGATCGAGCGCAATCCCGATCTCGTCCAGCGCTTCGTCGACGCGTCGATCGTCGGCTGGTATCACTATCTCTACGGCGACAACCGCGCGGCGAACGCGCTCATCAAGCGCGACAACCCGGAGATGGACGATGCGCAGATCGCGTTCTCGATCGCGAAGATGAAGGAATACGGCATCGTCGATTCGGGCGACTCGAAGCAGCTCGGCATCGGCGCGATGACCGACGCGCGGCAGAAGAGCTTCTTCGACAAGATGGCGAAGGCGAAGCTCGTCGACCCCGCGACCGACTATCGCAAGGCATACACGCTGCGCTTCGTCGACAGGGGCGTCGGCCTCGACCCGAAGCGGCCGTGACCGCAGCGCCGCCGACAAGCCGCCAGCGCCGATGACGGAAGAACCGCGGGAGCCGCTCTTGCGCCTGCGGCACGTGGGCAAGACGTACGGCAGCGGCACGGTCGCGCTCTCCGACGTCGACCTCGACGTCGCCGCCGGCGAGTTCGTCACGCTGTTGGGGCCGTCGGGCTGCGGCAAGAGCACCGTGCTCCGTCTCCTCGCAGGACTCGCGTCGCCGTCGTCGGGCACGATCGAATGGAGCGATGCGGACGCCGCGCCCGAATCGAGGCGGATCGGATTTGTCTTCCAGGAACCGACGCTGATGCCGTGGGCGAGCGTCGCTGCCAACGTTGCGCTTCCGCTGCGGCTTGCCGATGTCGCGCGCACGGAAATCGCGACGCGCGTCGCCGGAGCGCTCGACCGCGTCGGCCTCGCGTCGTTTTCCACCGCGTATCCGCGCGAGCTCTCCGGCGGGATGAAGATGCGCGTGTCGATCGCTCGGGCGCTCGTCACCCGGCCGCGGGTGCTGCTGCTGGACGAGCCCTTTGCCGCGCTGGACGAGATCACGCGCTTCCGGCTCAACAACGATCTGCGGCGGCTCTGGCGCAGCGAAGGCTGGACGGTCCTCTTCGTCACGCACAGCGTCTACGAGGCGGTGTACCTGTCGAACCGCATCGTCGTGATGGCGACGCATCCGGGCAGGATCGCGAGCGAGCACGCGATTCCGCTGCCTGCGGTGCGCAGCGAGGCGACGCGCGCCTCGGCGGAGTACGTCGCCGCATGTCGCGAGGTATCGGCTGCGCTCCGGCGTGCGATGGAAGGCGAATTCGCATGAGCGCCGTCCCGTCGCGCAACGCGCCGCACCGTCGCAGCCTCTCCGCCGCGGAGATCCTGCTGCCGGTCGCGCTCGGCGCTGCCGGGCTGCTCGGATGGCAACTGGTGGTGACCGCATTCGCGATCCCGCACTACATCCTGCCCGGGCCGTGGCTCGTCGCGAAGACGCTGTGGACCGACTGGGGGACGCTCTGGCCGGCGCTCCTCGTGACGCTGGAGGTCACGTTCCTGGCGCTCGGGGCGGCGGCGGCGGGCGGCGTCGCGCTGGCACTTCTTTTCGCGCAGTCGAAGTGGATCGAGCTCGGTCTCTTTCCGTACGCGATCGTGCTGCAGGTGACGCCGATCATCGCCATCGCGCCGCTCATCCTGATCTACGTCGACAACACGCACGTCGCGCTCGTGCTCTGCGCGTGGATCGTCGCGTTCTTTCCGATCCTCGCCAACACGACGCTGGGGCTGAACAGCGCCGACCACAACCTCGTCGACCTGTTCCGGCTGCAGGGAGCGACGCGCTGGCAGACGCTGCGCTACCTGCGCATCCCGACGGCACTCCCGTATTTCTTCGCCGGCCTGCGCATTGCCGGTGGCCTCGCGCTGATCGGCGCCGTCGTCGCCGAATTCACGGCCGGCACGGCGGGGCGCGGCGCGGGCCTCGCGTTCAGGATTCTCGAGGCCGGCTACCGGCTCAACATTCCGCGGATGTTCGCGGCGCTGGCGCTCATCACCGCCTCGGGCATCGCGATATTTGCCGCGCTGACCGCGCTGTCGCACCTCGCCTTGCGGCGCTGGCACGAAAGCGCGGTGACGCGCGACGCCTAGAACCACCGGAAGGCGATTCCGCTGGTCACCGATCGCTCGAGTAGATCGCCGTCATCGAGCTGTTCGCCCCGACCGCGTAGACCGTGTAGACGTCCTGGTTCAGCACGACGTTCGCCAGCGTCGGGCTCACCGTGCCGGTGACGGGATCGACGAATTTGATCGTGTACGTGTCGACAACGAGGGGGACGTAAACGGAGGCGTCCCCGGACTTGAGGGCGGTGATCGTCCTGACGTCGTTGACCAGCACGTCGAGCGGCGGCGCATCCGGCGACGCGTTGATGAAGCGCACGCGCGCCGAACCCGTCACCGGCGGCAGATTGTTGTCGGGGTAGATCTTCACGGTCTGGGCGCCGGGGAATCCGAACAGGAGGACGGTGGCGTCCGTCGCCGCCGGGATCGAGCCGGTGGTCTGGGCGATGATCGCCCCGGGCGCGGCGCTCGCCTGGAAGGCAAATGCCGCGGAAGGCTCGGTCAGCACCGACGCATAGATCGACGGCGTGGCGAACGCGATGCCCGGGAAGACGGGCACGGTGTCGTACAGGAAGTCGACGTTGGCCATGCCGGGCGACGCGTTCAGCGCCCTCACCTGCGACAGCGTGTTGTTGGCAATCACAGTGCCGCCCGCGGTGTCGAGCAGCATCACGTTCACGAGCGCGCTGCTGCCGCGCGCGTAGACGATCGCGTTGGTGACGCTGTTCGACGCGAGCACGTACGGGCCGGAGTCGTAGATGACGGTCTTGGTTCCGGCGACGGTGATGCGCGTGCGATAGGACCCTTGGGAAAATGACGTGTAGCCGCCCGAGCTGCCGAAGGTCAGGTAGCTGATCGTCGGGTTGATGTTGTCGATGATCGCGTCGGGCGCGGTGACGTAAACGTCGACGTACGTGATTCCTGCGGCCACCAGCACGAAGCGCACCGACGCCGTGCTGTTGCCTGTTTCCTGGAGGACGTCGGGCAGCATCAGCATCGCCGGAAGGTCGATCGTGTTGTACGGCACCAGCGTGTAGTTCTGGCCGCCGGCGATGTTGAAGTCAGCGGTAATGATGTCGGCGCTCGTGCCGTCGACGCGCAGCCCGAACGTCTGCTGGGCGGCGTCCAGTGTTGTGTAGGCGGTAACCGACTCGAAGGCAACGCCAGCCCACGTCGGCGTGCCGTCGACGTCGACCGCGACGGTCGCATCGGGGACCATGTTCGCGACGCGCACCTGCGCTGCCGCCGGATTGAAGCTGTTGATCGTATTGATCTTGCAGCCGGCGAGCGCCAGCGGCAACGCGACCAACACGCCCAGGAGCAGACGACGAAAACGCATTGAAATCCCCGCGAACAAACGTGTATGATGCCACGCCTTGAGATTTCCCGCGCGCATCCCCGTGCGGTCGGGCGGATTCCCGGCACATTTTAGGGCTCCCGCCGCCGCGACGCAGAGCATTGGGTCGCGAAATCTCCGAATCGTTCCCGCCCCGCGCGGGTCCCACGCGGGTGCGTCATGCCAGCCGCGGATCGGAATCGCGCCGCGCGGCCGCTGTTGAACCCCGGTTTCGATCGCGCCGCCCATCCCGATGCCGCCGCAACTCCTCCAACCCGGCCGACTGCCACTCTCGACGCTTCGTGCCCTCTGGTCGGCACCGACGGCCTTCCTGATCGACCCCGCGGCGCGTCCCGGTGTCGACGCCGCCGCCGCAACCGTCCGGAGCCTGCTCGCCTCGGGCCGGACGGTCTACGGCGTCAATACCGGCTTCGGTCTCCTCGCGCGGACGCGGATCGATGCGCCGCGCCTCGCCGAGCTGCAGCGCGCGCTGGTGCTGTCGCACTGTGCCGGAACAGGTCCGCTCCTCGACGACGCCGTCGTGCGCCTCGTCATCGCGATCAAGGCGGCGTCGCTTGCGCGCGGGCATTCCGGCGTGCGCTGGGAAGTCATAGAACTGCTGCAGGCGCTCGCCAGCGCGCAGATCGTCCCGTGCATTCCGGCGCAGGGCTCGGTGGGGGCCTCGGGCGACCTCGCGCCGCTCGCCCACCTTGCGGCGGTGATGATCGGCGAAGGCGAAGCGAAGGTCGCCGGCAGGATCGTGTCGGGACGCGAAGCGCTCGAAGCTGCGGGGCTCCGGCCTCTCGTGCTCCTGCCGAAGGAAGGCCTTGCGCTGCTGAACGGCACGCAGGTCTCGACCGCGCTTGCGCTGGCCGGACTCTTCGCCGCGGAGCGCGCAATCGCCGCAGGGTTCGTCGCCGGGGCGATGTCCGTCGACGCATGTCTTGGCAGCGACACGCCGTTCGACCCGCGCATCCAGTCGCTGCGCGGCTATCGCGGGCAGTCCGATGCGGCGGCGGTGTATCGCGACCTGCTCCAGGGCAGCGGCATTCGCGAATCGCACAAGGATTGTCCGCGCGTGCAGGATCCCTACAGCCTGCGCTGCCAGCCTCAGGTGATGGGCGCCTGCGTCGATCAGATGCGCCATGCCGCGCAGGTGCTGCTGACGGAAGCGAACGCGGTGTCGGACAATCCGCTGGTGTTCGCCGATGCGGGCGAGATCATTTCCGGCGGCAACTTCCACGCGGAGCCCGTCGCGTTCGCCGCCGACAACCTGGCGCTTGCGATCGCCGAGATCGGCGCGCTCTCTGAACGGCGCATCGCGCTGATGATGGACACGGGACTTTCCGGGCTTCCGCCGTTCCTGGTCGAGGACGGCGGCGTCAACTCCGGCTTCATGATCGCGCACGTGACCGCCGCCGCGCTCGCCTCCGAGAACAAGTCGCTTGCGCATCCTGCCTCGGTGGATTCGCTGCCCACTTCGGCCAACCAGGAGGACCACGTCAGCATGGCGACGTTCGCCGCACGTCGCCTGACGCCGATGGCCGCCAACACCACGCGGATTGTCGCAATCGAGCTCCTCGCCGCGGCGCAGGGCATCGAGCTGCGCCGCCCGCTCGCGACGTCGCCGAAGCTCGCCGGGGTGATCGCATCGATCCGCGCCGACGCGCCGTTCTGGGAGCGCGATCGCGCGTTCGCGCCGGACCTCGAGGCGATCCGGAAGCGCGTCGAGCGCGGGGATTTCCTGCCGTTCGCCGCGGTGGCGTTGCCGGAGTGAAGCGATGAGCCGCGACGAGCAGCCAAGCGATTCGGTGAAGTCCACGCGGCATTCCGACCGCGTGGTGCGCGCGCCGCGCGGCAGCGCACGCACGGCGAAATCGTGGCTGACCGAAGCGCCGCTGCGGATGATCATGAACAACCTCGACCCCGAGGTCGCCGAAAATCCGCACGAGCTCGTGGTCTATGGGGGCATTGGCCGCGCCGCGCGCAACTGGGAATGCTTCGACGCGATCGTCGCCACGCTGGCGCGGCTCGACGACGACGAGACGCTGCTGATCCAGTCGGGCAAGCCGGTGGGCGTGTACCGCACGCACGTCGATGCGCCTCGCGTCCTGCTCGCCAATTCGAATCTCGTGCCGAAATGGGCGACCTGGGAACACTTCAACGAGCTCGACCGCAAGGGGCTCATGATGTTCGGCCAGATGACCGCCGGCTCGTGGATCTACATCGGCAGCCAAGGCATCGTGCAGGGCACCTACGAAACGTTCGCGGAAGCGGGGCGGCAGCATTGCGGCGGCGATCTCGGCGACAAATGGATCCTGACGGCAGGGCTCGGCGGGATGGGAGGCGCGCAGCCGCTCGCGGCGACGATGGCCGGCGCGTCGATGCTCGCGATCGAATGCCAGGCGTCGCGGATCGAGATGCGGCTTGCGACGCGCTATCTCGACCGGCGCGCCGCCGATCTCGACGAGGCGCTCTCGATCATTCGCGATGCGTGCGCGGCGCGGCGCCCGGTGTCGGTCGGCCTCGTCGGCAACGCCGCCGAGATCCTGCCCGAGCTCGTCCGGCGCAACGTGCGGCCCGACATGGTGACCGACCAGACCTCCGCGCACGACCTCGTGCACGGTTACCTGCCGGCGGGATGGACGGTCGCGCAATGGCAGGCGGCGCAAGCGGATCCCGCGCAGCACGGAAAGCTCGTCGCAGACGCGAAGCGCTCGATCGTCGCGCACTTCGAGGCGATGCTCGCGTTCCGCGCAATGGGCGTGGCGACGTTCGACTACGGCAACAACATCCGCCAGGTTGCGCTCGACGAGGGCGTTCCCGATGCGTTCGCGTTCCCCGGATTCGTTCCGGCGTACATCCGGCCGCTCTTCTGCGAAGGCAAGGGCCCGTTCCGCTGGGTCGCGCTGTCGGGCGATCCCGAGGACATCTACCGCACCGATCGCAAGGTGAAGGAACTCTTCCCCGACAACACGCACGTGCATCGCTGGCTCGACATGGCGCGCGAGCGCATCGCATTCCAGGGCCTGCCCGCGCGCATCTGCTGGCTGGGCCTCGGCGAGCGGCATCGCGCCGGCCTCGCGTTCAACGAGATGGTGCGCGCGGGCGAGCTCTCGGCACCGGTCGTCATCGGCCGCGACCATCTCGATACGGGCAGCGTCGCTTCACCGAATCGCGAGACCGAGGCGATGGCGGACGGCTCGGATGCGGTGTCCGACTGGCCGCTCCTGAATGCGCTCCTCAACACCGCAAGCGGCGCGACGTGGGTGTCGTTCCATCACGGCGGCGGCGTCGGGATCGGCTATTCGCAGCACGCGGGTGTGGTCATCGTCTGCGACGGCACCGATGCCGCGGCGAAGCGGATCGAGCGCGTGCTGTGGAACGACCCCGCGTCAGGGGTGATGCGCCACGCCGATGCGGGCTATGCGACGGCGGCCGAAGTGGCGAAGGCGGCGGGACTCGACCTTCCGATGCTGAAGCGCTGACGTCTCGGTCCGTTTCTCCGGCGCTGGCGCGGTGCGCCTTCAGAACACCCAGAGATCCTCGCGCGGGACCTCGAGCCAGTGCGTGCCGGGTTCGAGCGGCGTCGCGCCGAAGGCACGCAGCCGCGATTCGCCGACGTGGAACAGGTGCTCCCACTTGTCGCCGAGATACATCGACGTCGTGAGGCTCGCTTCGAGCACGTTGTCGCCGGGCCCCGCCGCGAGGCGGATCCGCTCGCCGGCGCCGCCGCGTCAGGAGCGGCCGCACGGATTCCGACAGCCCGTGATGTTGACGGGGCGACAAGAAATATTGCATGGTGCCGACTTCAGCTATCGGCTACCCTTGGCCTCAAGACCGCCCCCGAGCGGCACCTTACGGAGGAGTTTCATGACAGAAGCAACGCTGGCGGCGCCCGCACGGGGTCCGTCGAAGATCGGAGCAGTGCTTCGCGTCACAAGCGGAAACTTCCTCGAGCAGTTCGATTTCTTCCTGTTCGGGTTTTACGCGACGTATCTTGCCAAGGCGTTCTTCCCCGCCCAGAGCGAGTTCGCGTCGCTCATGTTGACCTTCAGTGCGTTCGGCGTGGGCTTCCTCATGCGGCCGCTGGGCGCGATCGTGCTCGGCGCCTACATCGACAAGGTGGGGCGTCGCAAGGGGCTGATCGTCACTCTTTCGATCATGGCCAGCGGGACGTTCCTGATCGCGTTCGTGCCGGGGTACGCCGCCATCGGTCTGGCCGCGCCGCTCCTCGTGCTCGTGGGGCGGCTGCTGCAGGGATTCTCGGCAGGCGCCGAGCTGGGGGGCGTGTCCGTCTATCTCTCCGAGATGGCGACGCCGGGGCACAAGGGTTACTACACCAGCTGGCAATCCGCGAGCCAGCAGGTGTCGATCATCTTCGCCGCCGCGCTCGGCTACGCGCTCAATCAATGGATGTCGGCGGATGACATCACCGCCTGGGGCTGGCGCATTCCCTTCTTCGTCGGCTGCGCGATCGTTCCGCTGATCTTCGTGCTGCGCCGCTCGCTGCTGGAGACCGAGGAGTTCAAGGCGCGCACGCATCATCCGACATCACGCGAGGTTTTCCGGTCCATGGCCCGCAACTGGTCGGTCGTGCTGCAGGGGATGCTGCTCGTCGCGATGACGACGACGACGTTCTACCTGATCACCGTCTACACGCCGACCTTCGGGAAGACCGTTCTTAAGCTGAGTGCCGCGGACAGCCTGATCGTCACACTCTGCGTGGGCGTCTCGAACTTCTGTCTCCTTCCGATCGGCGGGTCGTTGTCCGACCGCATCGGTCGACGCCCGATCCTTATCGGCATCACCACGCTGGCGATTCTCACTTCCTATCCGGCGCTCGCCTGGCTCACCGCGGCCCCCGATTTCTGGCGGATGCTGCTCGTGCTGCTGTACTTTTCGTTCTTCTTCGGAATCTACAATGGCGCCATGGTAGCCGCGCTGACGGAAGTCATGCCCGCGGAGGTTCGCGTCGCCGGATTCTCGCTCGCCTACAGCCTTGCGACGGCCATTTTCGGCGGCATGACGCCGGTGATCTCCACTTATCTGATCGAGAAGACGGGCGACAAGGCGGCGCCGGCGTATTGGCTCAGCGTTGCAGCGGCCTGCGGCCTCGTCGGCGCGGTGCTGCTGTACCGGCGCACCGACTGGGTCCGACCGCGATGACGGATGCGGCGAGGACCGCTGCGTCCGCGCGGCGGTGACCACGCCCGGACTCTCGCTGCAACGTTCGGCCCACGATGGAACGCCGGCACCGAAAATGAAGACGCCGCGGCGGATGCGCGGCGGCGAAGGCAATGCTGGTCGGGGTGAGAGGATTTGAACCTCCGGCCTCTACGTCCCGAACGTAGCGCTCTACCAGGCTAAGCTACACCCCGGGTGCTCCGGTATTGCCGCGCCGGCCTGGCGCGTCCTGCGGCATCCCGCGTCGGGAGAACTGCGTGTTTCGCGGGTCTCGTGCCCTGCCGATGCCGACGAAATCAGAACGTCCGCCGGGCGGCAAAGGACGCCAATTCTAGCAGAGTTTGCCGGTGCGGCGAAACGGGAAGCGTCTCCGCGAGCGCCACCGCCGCCGCGGCTTCGCGCGCCGCGCGCTCTCGCGTGTAGTCGAGCGCGCGCGTCCGGACAAGGACATCCATCACGGGCGCGAATTCGGTGATCCGCCCGCCGGTGACGGCGTTGCGGATGAGTGCCGCGTCCTCGGGCCCGCCGACGGCCATCGCGCGGATCAGCGGCAGCGTCATCTTGCCTTCGGCGAGATCGTCGCCGAGGTTCTTGCCGATCGCCTCGAGGTCGCCCGAGTAGTCCAGCACGTCGTCGATCAGCTGGAAGGCGATGCCGAGGTGCAGTCCGTAGGCGGCCAGCGCCGCCTCGCGCTCGGGATCGGCACCCCCCAGCACGGCACCAAGCTGCGCCGCGGCCTCGAAGAGCTTCGCCGTCTTGCGCTGGATCACGCCGAGATAATCGGACTCGTCGATGTCGGGGTTGCCCGCATTCATGAGCTGCAGCACCTCGCCCTTCGCGACGACGTTGGTCGCCTGCGACAGGATTTCCAGCACGCGCACCGAGCCCAGCGCCACCATCATCTGGAAGGCGCGCGAATAGAGAAAGTCGCCGACCAGCACCGACGCGGCGTTGCCGAACTCGGCATTCGCGGTGGCGTGGCCGCGGCGCAGGTCCGACTCGTCGACGACGTCGTCGTGCAGCAGGGTCGCCGTGTGGATCATCTCCATCACGGCGCCCAGCAGATAATGGTCGGTGCCGGTGTAGCCGCAGGCGCGCGACGCGTGCAGGACGAGGGCGGGTCGCAGGCGCTTGCCGCCGTTGCCGATGATGTATTCGGCGATCTGGCCGATCAGGGCAACGTCGGAGTCGAGGCTCGCGCGGAGCCGGCGGTCGATTTCGGACCGGTCGGGGGGCGAGAGAAACGGGAGGGGGTCTTTGGTCACGCCGGTCGGTGGAGAGGGTGGGCGCCGGGCCCGGGGCGCTGCCTCCGCGGACTCATGCGCGGTGAGGCGGCGCTCGCCGCAGCGATGCGCAATTCGGGCCGGATTGTAGCCGAACGCGCTGCACGAACCTTTGCGCAGGAGCATGATTTCTTGCGGCGGGACCAGGGCGCGCCTCCGGGCGTGGGGGCGACCGCGCCCGGCCGGCACCGCGTTCGCGGTCGATTCATCCCGGCGCACGGCGAGGGCGCGCCGTGGCGGCCATTCGGGGCCCGCGCCCCGGCGTTCGCGGAGTCCAAAAGGCGGGTTGCGGTGTTTGGCGCAAGTGTTTATAATGTAAGGCTTTCCGCGGTCGTCGCGGGAACAGCTTCAGTGAACAGCGGAGTCACGTCATGTACGCGGTCATAAAAACCGGCGGCAAGCAGTACAAGGTTGCCCCGGGCGAGAAAATCAAGGTCGAGCTCCTGCCGGCGGACGTTGGCGCGGAAGTCGTGCTGGACCAGGTGCTGATGGTCGGCGAAGGCGAAAGCGTTCGCCTCGGGCAGCCCATCGTCGCGGGTGCGTCGGTCAAGGCGACCGTCCTCGCGCACGGTCGCGGCGAGAAGATCTCGATCTTCAAGATGCGCCGGCGCAAGCACTACCAGAAGCACCAGGGACATCGCCAGGGATACACGGAGCTGTCGATCGACAGCATCGCAGGCTGAAGGAGCGACCACCATGGCACACAAAAAAGCAGGCGGCAGCTCGCGCAACGGCCGCGATTCGGAATCGAAGCGCCTCGGCGTCAAGACGTACGGCGGCGAGGTGATCACGGCCGGCAGCATCATCATCCGCCAGCGCGGCACCAAGATCCACGCGGGCACCAACGTCGGCATGGGCAAGGATCACACGCTGTTCGCGTTGATCAACGGCCAGGTCTCGTTCGTGACCAAGGGCAAGGACAAGAAGAAGATCGCCAACGTCCTGCCGGTCGCCGCCTGACGCACCCGCAAGCAATCGGAAAAATCCCGGCTCCGGCCGGGATTTTTTCGTCGCGCGCCTGGCGAGAATCCGCGCCGCGCTACCGCCGCTCCAGCCACCAGAGGAGCGATGCGGTGACCACAACGAACATCACGAGCGGAAACACTGCGGAGAAGAGCGGAGGCCAGTCGTTCAGCACGCCGAGATTGCTGAAGAGGCGCCCGATCAGGAAGAACGCGAGCCCGAGGATCGTGCCGACGAAGATGCGGAAGCCGACGCCGCCGGCGCGCCGCTGGAAATACGAGAACGGCAGTGCCAGCAGCATCATCACGATCACGCCGGCCGGATAGAACACCTTGTTCCAGAACGCGATCTCGAAGCGAGAGGTTTTCTGGCTGCCGAGCGAGCGGATGTTGTCGTAGAGCGCGCCGAGCTCGAGCCGCTCCGGCGCGACCTGGTAGACGGACAGCAGCGACGGCTTCAGCACCGTTTCCCAGACCCAGCTCGGCTCCTCGGACGCCGTGGCGCCGTCCGCCGTCAGCAACGTGGTCTTCACGTTGCCCAGCTGCCACTGCCCGTTGCCGCTGAAGTGCCCTGTCTCGGCGACGCGCACGGCGATGAGGTGCAGCTCCTTGTCGAACTCGTAGATGCGCACGCCGAGCAGCGTCATGTCGTTCAGCACGCTGCGGATGTTGACGAACGTCCGGTCCTGCTTGAACCAGAACCCCGACTGGAACTGGCGCGCGACGATCTGCGCCCCGTCGCCCATTGCCGGTCCGCGGATCTGCTGGGCGAGGCGCTCCGCGGGGGGCGCCACGAATTCGCCGGCGAGAAACGTCGCGATCGCGAGCGGGATGCCCACGCGCACCAGCGCCCAGACGACCTGCAGCAGCGATGCGCCCGATGCGCGCATGACCGTGTACTCGGAGTTGCTGACGAGCTGCGCCAATGCGAACAGCGTGCCGATCAGCGCCGCCACCGGAAAGAGCTCGTACATCAGCGACGGCAGCTGCAGCGCCACGTAGATCAGCGCGGTCGACAGCGTGTAGTTGCCGCGGCCGACGTCGCCCAGCTCGTGGATCAGCGCGAAGAATGCAAACAGGCTGACCAGCGCCATGAAGATCAGCAGTATTGCGGCCAGAAGCTCGCGCCCGATGTAGCGGGTCAGCGTCTTCATTCGGTGCGGGCGGCGCGCGGGCGCCTGCTGAAGAGGCCGGCGAATGAAAGCCGCTGTCCGAAGAGCAGCATCACGACGGCGATGGCGATCACGTGCGGCAGCGCGAGCCCGGCCCAGAAGCCGAGCTTTCCCTGCGCGATGAAGCTCTGCACGATGTTGAGGCAGTTGCTGTAGAGGAGGTAGAGGAACGCCGCGGTGATGAGGTTGAACGAGCGGCCCATGCGCGGGTTCACGTACGCGAGCGGCACGGCCAGCAGCACCAGCACCAGCGCCGAAATCGGCACGGAGATCCGCCAGAACAGCTCGGCCTGCTCGACCTTGCCGTCGGCGATGATGAGATCTATGGTCGGGATCGCCTTGGTCGAAAGCGGAAGGTTTCTCAACTCCGCGGGCTCGATCCGGTGGCCGAGCCTGTCGAATTCGACGATGCGGAAATCGGAAGAACCGGCCTTGCCTTCGTAGCGTCGTCCATCGGACAGCACGATGAATCGGTCGCCATTCGGCGCTTCCTCGAGCGTGCCCTCGCGCGCCACCGTTGTCGTGTCCCTGCCCTCGTCGACCGAGTGCAGGAAAACGTTACGGATCTTGCCGTCGAAGGAATTGATGCTTTCGACGAAAACCACCAGATTTGCCCGCCGGAATTCGCGAAAGAGCCCGGGCGTCACCAGCGTGATCTCATCCTTCGACTCGAGCTGCCGTTGATATTCGACCTTGCGCTGCTCGGCCCAGGGCGACAGGAAAAATGAAAGAACGACGATTGCGAGCAGGAATGGCGCCGCGAACGCGACGATCGGCGGGAGGCAGTTGGCGAGGCTCTGGCCCGACGTAAACCAGACAATCATCTCGCTGTCGCGATACCACCGCGAAAGCGTCAGCAGCACCGTGAGGAACAGTGCGACCGAAAGAAGAATATTGAAATAAAACAGTGCGTTGAAGCCGAGGAGCGCGAGAATGCCCTCGGGCGCGACCGCGCCTCCGGCCGCCTGCGCCAGGAGGCGCAAGACGAGGTTGGTGAACAGGATCGCGAGCAGAACTATGAAAAGCCCGACCACAGTTGCGGTCAGTTCGCGCACCAGACTGCGCCGGAAAATCATGACAGCGGAAGAATTTTGACTTTTTCAGGCCGTTTTGCCAATAATGGCAGCCAGGCCGCTCAACTGAAAAGAATCAAGATCCTGGGGGAAGGGTGTCGCGATGGAATTTACCATAAAAAGTGGCAGTCCCGAGAAGCAGCGGAGCGCGTGCGTCGTCGTCGGTGTTTTCGACAACCGGAAGCTGTCGTTGTCCGCCGAGCTGATCGATCGGGCGTCGAACGGTTATATCAGCGAAATCATCCGCCGGGGGGACATGGAGGGCCGGCTCGGTGCGACGCTCCTTCTGCACAATGTCCGCGGCACGCTCGCCGACCGCGTGCTGCTGGTGGGTCTCGGCAAGGAGCGCGATTTCCGGGACAAGGAGTTCCGCTCCGCCGTGAAGTCCGCGGTGAAGCTCCTGAACGAGACCGGATCCTACGAGGCCGTCATCTATCTGACCGAGGAAAAGGTCAAGCGACGGGAAGTCGCATGGCGCGTCGAGCATGCGGTCGTCGTCGCGATGGAGGCGGTCTACCGGTTCGACCGGCTGAAAAGCGAAAAGGTCGACGTCCGCCGACCGCTGCGCAAGCTCACGCTGTCGGTGCCCCAGCGCTCCGATCTCGACGACGGCGAAGCCGCGGCCGCGCGGGGCCTGGCGATCGCGCACGGGATGGACCTCGCGCGCGATCTCGGCAATCTGCCCGGAAACATCTGCACGCCGACCTACCTCGGCGAGCGCGCGCTCGAGATGGCGCAGGAATTCCCGGATCTCAAGGTCACGGTGCTTCACCGGAAGGAGATCGAGGAGCTCAAGATGGGCTCGTTCCTGTCGGTCACCAACGGCAGCGAGGAGCCGCCGCGCTTCATCGTCTTCGAATACAACGGCAGCGCGCGCAAGCAGCGTCCGGCGGTGCTGGTCGGCAAGGGCATCACGTTCGACAGCGGGGGCATCTCGATCAAGCCCGCGCCGGACATGGACCACATGAAGTTCGACATGTGCGGCGCGGCGAGCGTGTTCGGCACGCTCCGCGCGATCGTCGAGCTGAAGGCGAAGGTCAACGTGGTCGGGCTCGTCGCCGCCTGCGAGAACCTGCCGTCGGGGCGCGCCACCAAGCCCGGCGACATCGTCACCAGCATGTCGGGCCAGACGATCGAGGTTCTCAACACAGACGCCGAGGGTCGGCTGATCCTGGCCGACGCGCTCACGTACGCGGAGCGCTTCGAGCCGGAAGCGGTCGTCGACATCGCGACCCTGACCGGCGCCATGGTGATCGCGCTCGGCCACGTCGCCTGCGGCGTGTTCAGCAACAGCGATGCGCTCGCGCGCGCGCTCCTCACCGCCGGCGACGACGCCTTCGACCGCGCGTGGCAGCTGCCGCTGTGGGACGACTACCAGGACGGACTCAAGAGCAATTTCGCCGATTTCGCCAACGTCGCGGGCCGCGCCGGCGGCAGCATCACCGCCGCGTGCTTCCTGTCGCGCTTCACCAAGAAATACGACTGGGCGCACCTCGACATCGCGGGTGTTGCGAACAAGGACGGCGCCGAGAAGGGCGCGACCGGCCGCCCCGTGCCGCTGCTGACGACGTGGCTCCTCACGCAGGAGGCCGCGGCCTGAGCCTTTGATCGGAGTCGCGCCGGCGATGACCACCATCGACTTCTACACGCACTGCGCCGACCGCCACGAGGTCGCGGCGAAGCTGGTGGCGAAGGCGTGGGCGCAGCATGGCAGCGTGCGCGTGCTGACCGAGGATGCGGCCGAGACCGACGCGCTCGACCGCTACCTCTGGCAGGTGCCGGCCACGGGATTCATGCCGCACTGCCGCCTTGCGTCCGCGCTCGCGGCGGAGACGCCGATCATCGTCGATCACGCGCAGGAACATGCCGGTCCGGCCGTCGTCCTCATCAACCTGCATCCGTCGCCGCCGCCGTTCTTCTCGCGGTTCGAGCGGCTGGCCGACATCGTCGGCGCGGGCGACCGGTTCGCCGCCGCGGGCCGCGAGCGCTGGCGCTTCTACCAGACGCGCGGCTACGAGCTTCGACCGCACAACCTCGCCGAGCGGGTCTAGGACATGTCGAGCGCGCGCGAGCTTCTGGACCAGGCCGACGCGCTGATGCAGCGCAATCGCCGCCCGCTGCGCGGCGACGAGATTCCCGAGCTGACCGACGTCGTGCCCGACGACGCGCTGCCGCGCGCCGCCCGGACCGAAGCGATGCTGCCGCGCCCCGCGGCGCGCGCGCCAGCGTCGGTCGACGACATTCCGGAGCTCACCGAGGCCGTCGAGGAGATCGAGGCCCCGTCGATCCAGGAATATCCCGACGATCCGGACGAGCTCTCGCGCTGGCTGCAGGAAGACGAGCCGAAGATTCCCTCCCACGTCCGCGAGACGCCTCGGGTGGAAGTGTCGCAGGGCGAGCCGCGCGCTGCCGTCGCAGGGTTGTCGCAAATGCCGGACCCGCTGCCGGAAGCCATGCTGCGGGCGGACGCCCGCGTTTCGCCCGATGCCGAAATTCCCGCCGGGCCCGTCACGCCGCCGGCGACGGTCACTGCGTCGTGGCCGCCGCCTGCCGATGCTGCGGTCACGGAGGCACCCGAAGAAATCTTCTTCGACGACGTGCCGGATCCCGCGGTGGCCGAGGACGTGCGCGAGCCGGAACGGGCGATTCGTCGCGACGACGATTCGCTCCCCGCGCCGGACGCGGCGACGCCGCCGAGCGACACCGACGACCCCGAGCGCTGGAATGCGCTGGCCGAGGAAATCCGCATGCAGGTCCTGCAGCGGATCGACATCTTCACCGACACCGGATTGCGCGAGCAGCTGACCGCGCGGCTGCAGCCCGTCGTCGATCGCGCGAGCGCCGATCTCGTCGCGACGATCAATCGCGAGGTGGGGCAGATGCTGCGCACCTATGTCGCCGAGGCGATCGAGCGCGAAATCGAGCACTGGCGCCACGGCGGCGGCTGACGACCCGCACCGCCCGGGACGCAAATCGTGATATGCTTTTTCGTATGAGCCGAGAATTCCCGACTGCAGCCGACCGCGCCTATGCGCGGGACTTTTATTTCTGGGCGCCGACCCGGGACCGCACTCGACCGTAACAGCACCACAGGATTCAGCAAACGTCGGGCGGCCCCTCAAGGACCGCCCGATTTTTTTGTCCCAATGGAGCGCTTGCCATGATCATCGTGATGCAACCCGAAGCCGACGCCGCCGCGATCGCGGCCGTCGAGGCAAAGATCCGCGCGCATGGGCTCGACGTCCACATTTCGCGCGGAACCGAGCGGACGCTGATCGGCGCGGTCGGCGACGAGCGCAAGCTCGACCCCGAGATGTTCGAGACGATGCGCGGCGTCGAGAAATCGATGCACATCGTGAAGCCGTACAAGCTCGTCGCGCGCGAGTGGCACAAGGCGAACACGATCATCGACGTCGGCGGCGCGGCGTTCGGCGGCAATACGATCCAGGTGATCGCCGGACCGTGCTCGGTGGAAACCCAGCCGCAGATGGATGCGGCCGCCGACGGCGTCAGGGCCGGCGGCGCGCGGCTGATGCGGGGCGGCGCGTTCAAGCCGCGCACGTCGCCGTATGCATTCCAGGGCAAGGGAGTCGATGGCCTCAGGCTCTTGAAGGACGCGGCCGGGCGGCACGGGCTTCCCGTCGTCACCGAGCTGATGGACGTGCGCATGCTGGACACGTTCGTCGAGCACGGCGTCGACGTGATCCAGATCGGCACCCGCAACATGCAGAACTTCGACCTCCTGAAGGCCGTCGGGCAGGTGCAGATTCCCGTCATCCTGAAGCGCGGGATGAGCGCCACGATTGCCGAGTGGCTGATGGCGGCGGAATACATCGCCGCCGGCGGCAACCACAACATCATCTTCTGCGAGCGGGGCATCCGCACGTTCGAGACCGCCTACCGCAACGTGCTCGACGTGACCGCGATTCCGGTGCTGAAGCGCGAAACGCACCTGCCCGTGATCGTCGATCCGTCGCACGCGGGAGGGAAGGCGTGGATGGTTCCGGCGCTCTCGCTCGCGGCCGTCGCGGCAGGCGCCGACGGCCTCCTGATCGAGATCCATCCGGTGCCCGCGGACGCGTGGTGCGACGCCGACCAGGCTCTCACGCCCGACGAGTTCGCGGGCCTGATGGGACAACTGCGCGCCGTCGCGCGAGCGCTCGGCCGCGATCTCTGAGCGCGACTTCAGGCGCGCCCGCATCCTTCGGATCCGATCGGGACCCCATGCACACCGACGACCTTCGCATCAGCCGCGTCCGTCCGCTGCTCGCGCCGGCCATCCTCTTCGAGGAGATACCGGTCACCGTGCGCGGCAGCGAATGCGTGACCGCCGCACGGCGCTCGATCGAGGCCATTCTCGGAGGGCGCGACACGCGGATGCTCGTTGTCGTGGGCCCCTGCTCGATTCACGACACCGGGGCGGCGCTCGAATACGCGCAGCGGCTGCGCGAGCTGGCGGAACGGGTGCGTGACCGGATCTGCATCGTCATGCGCGTGTATTTCGAGAAGCCGCGCACTGTCGTGGGCTGGAAGGGGCTCATCAACGATCCAGACCTCGACGGCTCGTACCGCATCAATAAAGGTCTGCGCCTTGCCCGGCAGCTGCTCGCCGACATCGCCGAACTCGGCCTTCCGGCCGGCACCGAATTTCTCGACACGACATTCGGGCAGTTCTTCGCCGACCTCGTGAGCTGGGGGGCGATCGGCGCGCGCACCGTCGAGAGCCAGGTGCATCGCGAGCTCGCCTCCGGGCTGTCGATGCCCGTGGGATTCAAGAACGGCACCGACGGCAATGTCCAGGTCGCCGTCGATGCAATCCTTGCCGCGCGCGAGCGCCATCTGTTTCCGTCGCTCACGAAGGAAGGCGCGCCGGCGATCTTCGAGACCACCGGCAATGCGCACGGGCACCTGGTGCTGCGCGGCGGCGCGGTGACGGGTGCCAACTACGGCCGCGCCGCGATCGCGGACACGCTCGGGAAGCTGCGCAATGCCGGCCTGCCGGAAGTGATCATGGTCGACTGCAGTCACGGCAACAGCGGGAAGCAGCCGGAGCGCCAGCTCGATGTGATCGAGGACGTGCTCGCGCAGCGGCTCGCGGGTCAATCGGCGCTGAAGGCGCTGATGATCGAAAGCCACCTGCGCGGCGGACGGCAGGACACCGGCGCCGGCACGCTGACCTACGGCCAGAGCATCACCGACGCATGCCTTTCGTTCGAGGAAACCGGACGCGCGATCGAGGCGCTGGCACGGCGCCTCCCGTAGTTCCGCATCGCGTGTGGACCGGTTGTTTCGTGATACGTTCGTGCGCGTACCGCGCGCGATCGCCACGATCGACGCGGCAAAAGGGAGCGATCATGTCCAAATCGTTGCGATGCGGCGCGCTTTGTGTGCTGGCCCTGGTGTTCGCTACGGCCGCTTCCGCGATCGAGGCTGCCGGCCCTGCGCCGTTCACGGTGCCGGCCGATTCCACGATCCCGGCCGGGCCCGACGGCGACGCGATCAGGCTCGGCAGAGCAATTGTCAGCGACACGGGCAAGCTGTTGCCCGACAACGTCGGCAACGGCCTCAATTGCACGAGCTGCCATCTTGGAGCAGGTACGACGCCGCTGGCCGGTCCGTTCGTGGGACTGTGGGGCGTCTTCCCCGAGTACTTCGCGCGGAGCGGCGGCATCGATTCACTGCAGCAGCGGATCAACGACTGCTTCCTGCGCTCGATGAACGGCAGGGCGCTCGCCTGGAATTCGAAGGAGATGAACGCGATCCTGATGTACGTGAACTGGCTCTCGACCGGCGTGCCGGTCGGCGTCGCCGTCGCCGGGCGCGGCATGGGCGACATCGACACGGCGCTCAAACCGGATCCGGTGCATGGCAAGCAGATCTACGGCGAAAAATGCGCGAGCTGCCACGGCGCAGGCGGCGATGGCATGAAGAACCCGGCGGGCGGATATTTCTTCCCCCCGGTCTGGGGCAGTGCGTCGTTCAATGCCGGCGCAGGGCTCGCGCGCACCTACACGGCGGCGGCATTCATCCAACACAACATGCCGCTGGGGCAGGGCGGCTCGCTCCCCGACCAGGACGCGGTCGACGTCGCCGATTTCGTCGCGCATCAGCCGCGTCCGGCTTATGCGGCCGGGAAACGAGACTACGCGAAGGGCGACAAGCCGAAGGACGCGCGCAACTGAACGTTGTCGCGGTTCGCCGGAAGCCGCGCCGATGCCCGGTTCGCGCCGGGCGGCGACCCGCTGCGCTGCCGTGACGAGTCCGACTACTCGGGAAGCGTCTCGCCGGAGCCGCCCATTTCCTTCGGCACGTCCTTCATCTTCGGCAGGCCGTCCTTGATCCGGAGCACGGTCTCGCCGTAGTGAACGTGGAGCTTCGGCTCGTGGCGATACGACGGAATCGTCGCGGCATAGACGTCGGTCAGGTTCCATGCCGGATGGTCCGTCAGCAGATGCCCGCCGCAGACCTTGCAGAACTTGCGATAGCTTCGTTCCGTCTTGTGATAGACGCCGATATTTTCCGCGCCCCTGGTGACCCTCACCGATTCGGGCTTCCACAGGCTGAATGCGTTGACCGGCGCGGCCGCCCAGCTGCGGCACGACGCGCAATGGCAATAGCCGGCCGCAACGGGGTCGCCGGTGACCTCCAGTTCGACCGCGCCGCAGAAACAGCTTCCCTTGTACGTTCCGCTCATGACTCCTCCATTGGGCACGCAGATGACGACCGGACGCGTTGGGGCCCGGTCAGGCACGGCATTTTGCACTCTTTCGCGAGACCGGACCCATGATGTGAGTATGGGATCAGCGCCGGCCCAGGATCTTCGCTGAAGTGAGGCGCGTATAATTTGCCCGACACCGTTCCGCGAGCGCGGAGCGTCTTGTAAATCGCGTATGCGCCAAGTGATGATATGAGAAACGTAGCAGCAATCGTCCTTGCATTTGCGTCGGCCGTCGCGATGGCGCCCACTGCGGTTGCCGTCACCGGCGTTCCGCCGGGCGGCCTGCCGCCCGCCGCCGATTACAGCAGCGCGCTCCTTCCGGAGCTGGCCGGCGTCGTGTCGTGGAAGACGCTCGCCAAGGTCACGCCGGTTGCGAAGAACGGAAAGATGATCGCCGAGTTCTCGCCGGACATCCTCGGCCTCGACCGCAAGGACGTCCGCATGCAGGGCTTCATCATTCCGCTCGACATGGGCGACAAGCAGTCGCGCTTCCTGCTCTCGTCGGTGCCGCCGCACTGCCAGTTCTGCCTGCCCGCCGGTCCCGACGGCGTTGTCGAGGTGCGCGCGAAAAAGCCGGTGCAATACGGCTTCGAGCCGATCGTCGTATCCGGGCGGTTCGCGGTGCTGAAGGACGACGAAGCGGGGCTTCTGTACCGGCTGACCGATGCCGAGGAAGTCGCCTCCGGCGCACCGGTCAAGGGGCGCTAGCCCCGGCGCGCGGCATCGGACTGCGGCACGCCTCCCCGCGCCGTGAGTGCGTAGGCGCCAAGCGCCAGCGCCACCAGCACCCACACGATGACGGGACCGCTCGGCAGGTCCGCCGCGGTCGATAGCACCAGTCCCAGCGCATACCCCGCACCTCCAATCGCCCACGAGGCCGCAAGGCGCCCGCGCGTCATGCGGCGCGTCGCGAGCGGCGGCACGATCAGCGTCGCAAAGACGAGGTAGAGCCCCACGAGCTGCACCGACACCGTCACGGCGAGCGCGAAAAGTGCGTAGAAGCCGGTCCGGCCGAGACGCTCGCGCCAGCCGAACCACAGGACGAGGATCGCAGCATAGACGAGCGCGGCCCAGACGAGCCGCCGCGAATCGGCCCAGAGGATCTGACCGACGAGGAGATCGCGCAGGTGCTCGCTGCCGTGAACGTTCGAGGCGAGCAGCAGCACGCTGCCGGTCGCGCCGAGCACGAAGACGACGCCGATCACCGCTTCCTGCACGTCGGGCCAGACACGCTCGGTCCACGTGAGGAGCAGCGCGCCGGCCAGCGCGGCGGCGAGCGCCGCGACCTGCACCGCCGCGCCCGCCGCCTCGAAGCCCAGCTGATCGGCGAGCACGACGCCGCAGCCCGCGATCTGCGCGATGGCGAGATCGATGAACACGATGCCGCGCGCGAGCACCTGCATCCCCAGCGGCACATGCGTTGCCGTGACGAGCAGGCCCGCGACGAGCGCGGGCAATAGAATCGACAGCTCGATCGCGCCGATGTTCATTGCGCCCCCTTCAAGAGCCGCGCGATCGTGTCGTCGAACAGGCCGTAGAGATCCTTTGCACCCTCGGTGCCGCCGACGGTGAATGGCAGCATGACGGCGTTGATCTTCGCGCGCTCGGCGAGCCACTGCGACGCGCGGTCGCTCTGGTACGCCGCACGGATCACCATCTTCGCCGGCTGGCGCTGCAGCAGCGCGAGGACCTCCGACAGGTGCGCCGTGGTCGGCTCGACGCCGGGCTTCGGCTCGAGTGCTGCGATCTCGTTCAACCCCAGCCACACTTCCATGTACGTGAACGCCTTGTGCTGGACGACGATCGGAGTGCCCTTGAGGGACGCGGCCTCTTTCTCCCAGTTCGCGATCGCCGCGCTCCAGCGCGTGGCAAATGCCTGGTAGCGCTCGCGGTAGTACGCGGCGTTCGCCGGGTCGATTTCGGCGAGTCGCGCGGCCAGAGGTGCGGCGACGCGTGCGATGTTGCGCGGATCGGTCTGGATGTGCGGATTGCCGCCAGGATGCACGTCGCCGTCCGCGCGATCGAGGCGCGTCGGCTTCTCGAGCAGCGGGACGAAGGCCGCCGCTTCGAAGTAGCCGGGCTTGCCGGGCTGGATCGCGGGGTTTCCGGCCTGCTGGATGACGAGCGGAAGCCAGCCGATCTCGAGCTCGGCGCCCGTCGCGACGACGAGATCGGCGCTGCGGGCGCGGGCGATGAGGCTGGGCTTTGCCTCGACGTGATGCGGATCCTGAAGCGCGTTCGTCGCGACGTAGATCTTCACCTTGTCGCCGCCCAGTTCCTGGAGCAGCGCACCCCATTCGGGAACGGTGGCGAAGGCACTGATGGCGGCGAAGGCCGGTCCAGCGAACGCGACGAGCGCAGCGGCGGTGTATGCACGAAATGAAAGTTTCATGTCGTGGCTCCTTCAGAACTTGTGGGCGCCGTGGGCGCCGAGGGTGAGAATGTATTGAACGAAGATCTCGTTGTCGGTGAGATCCGGTCGCAGCTTCGCCTGCTGAAACTGGACGCGGAACCGGCTGAACTCGGACGGCGTCCAGTCGAGCATCGCCGCCATGCGCTGCGGATTGAACGAGCCGTTGGCGAGATAGATGCCGTTCGCGCCGTAGTTGACCGTGCCGGGGTCGAGCCAGTCGTAACGCGCACCGATGCGCCACGTCGGCATGAACTGCCAGACGCCCTGGACGTAGAATCCGCTCTGATCGGCGCCATAGTTGCCCGTGCGCGTGAGCCCGAGCGCGCCGTCGGCGTCGTAGGTGAGATCGCCGCGCTCGCGCCGCCAAAAATACTCGCCCTGCAGCTTGAAGTTGGTGTCGATCGCGTTGCCGTTCGGCGCCCATTTCCAGACGAAGTCGGCGATCGCAAGCTGACTCCGGCCGGAAAACGCCAGTTGCGCGTCGTTGCCGGCGAGGTCCATCTCCGTGTAATCGCGATTGCGAGCCGCGGTCTGAAGGTACGACACCCCTGCGCGCCAGCTGCTGCTCGCGCCGACATCGTCGCCGACGTGCACGTAGACGTTGCCGTTGCCGGTGCCGTTCTTGTTCTGCCCCGTGCCGGGAAAGCCCTCGCCGTTGCCGACCTCCGCGCCGAATTCGACGAACATGTCGGTGGGCGCCACCCATTTCACCTGCACGCCGTTGTTCTGGTACTGGCCGCCGAGGAACGCCTGGTAGACGAGCGGCGCGTCGTAGAAGTCCCAGACGTGCTGGTGCTGATCGTTGAGATAGCCGATGCCGGAAAGGAATCGCCCGAACTTGGGCGCGATCCCGTACGGCACGCCCGTGGCGAGGCCATAGGCTTCCTCCACTTCGACGCTGTTGTCCGGCAACAGCGAGAACGTGAGGTTGCCGTACACCTTGTCGTCGACGTTCGCGGTCAGCGACAGCTCGGATTCCGCGATGCTGAATCCGCGCTTCGCCGGCGCGATGTCGCCGCTCGGCGCGAAGCCGGCGAGCGAGTATCGGTTCGGGTCCTGCGACAGGTTCGCGTAGACGCCCTGCAGCACGGCCGAGATCGCCGGATTGAACGCGCTGAGGCCCGCGGCGGGCGATGCGGAGGCCGCCGCCGCGACCGGCTCGGAGACTGCGGCGGCCGCCGTCGCCGCGGGAGCGGCGGTGGTTGCGATGGGAACCTGGGCCGAAGCAGACGCAGTCGCGGCGTTTGCCTCGGCGTCCTGCAGACGACGCTCGAGCGCGTCGATGCGTGCTTCGTACGATTGCCTGAGCTGCCTGATTTCGGCGCGAATCTCCGCGATGTCGGCATCGCTTGCCGCGAGCGCGGGGAATGCATTGCAGAGTGCGAGCGCAAGCGCGCTTCGCACCAGGACCTTCGTGGCCATGGGTTGATTCTCCAGTCATTGCCGGTGGGCGCCGCCGAACTGCGCGGCGACGAGGGCAACGCGAGCTAGGGAATCGAGGGCGGGGCGCGGCTCCGGTAGGGAGAGGGCGACGCGGTCGTGACGCGAGGCGCAGCGCGTTCGCGGAGGACCGGATGATCCGCCGCGGAATGCGCGGCGATCGGAAAGTCGGCGGAGGCGGCGTCGGCGCCCCCCGCGAAGAGCGCGCAAAGCGGACAGGCGTCCTGGTCAGCCGGCAGCTGGAGGCCGGCGTCATGCGGCTGCTGCAGCCATTCGCCGAAGTGACCGAGCGCATGGCGCCTCGACTCGATCTGCGCGCCGACCTGCAGCAGGCCGAGCAGCGCGGCAATCGCGATGCCGCGGCGCGTGCAGACAAGGTTGCGGTGGACGAAAGCAAACACGATGCGGGCAATTCTAGCGCAGTGGCTGGCTCACCCCGATCGGCCAATCGGTGGAGTGGCCTCGCACGGCCCGATTTTCATGCGTCGCGCCGAGCGCGCGTGATTCGCAAGTTGCGTCGATGCGGCCGCGTGGGCACGGCGGCAGGCACGCGCGATTTCCGCTATAATTCAAGCTCTTGCAATCGATCTCCGCTTGCAGCACTGGCTCGCACACTCCATGGAACTCGCCAAAAGCTTCGAACCCTCCGCCATCGAGGCGAAGTGGTATCCCGTGTGGGAATCGCGCGGCTACTTCAGGCCGTCGTGGAAGGATGGCGCGCAGCCGTATTGCATCCAGCTGCCGCCGCCCAACGTCACCGGCACGCTGCACATGGGACACGCATTCCAGCACACGCTGATCGACGTGCTGATCCGATGGCAGCGGATGCTGGGCCGCAACACGCTGTGGCAGCTCGGCACCGACCACGCCGGCATCGCGACGCAGATCGTCGTCGAGAATCAGCTGAAGGCCGAAGGGACGTCGCGCGCCGACATCGGCCGCGATAAATTCGTCGAGCGCGTCTGGCAGTGGAAGCAGGAATCGGGTTCGACGATCACCAATCAGATGCGCCGCCTCGGCACGTCGGGCGACTGGTCGCGCGAGCGCTTCACGATGGACGAAGGCCTGTCGGCCGCAGTGGTCGAGACGTTCGTGCGGCTGTTCGACGACGGGCTCATCTATCGCGGCAAGCGGCTCGTCAACTGGGATCCGAAGCTCGGAACCGCGGTGTCGGACCTCGAAGTCGAGAGCGAGGAGGAGCAGGGCAAGATCTGGGAGATCCGCTATCCGCGCGTCGACGGCAAGGGCGACGTCGTCGTTGCGACGACGCGGCCCGAGACGATGCTGGGCGACGTCGCGGTCGCCGTGAATCCCGATGACGAGCGCTACACGGAGCTCGTGGGCAAGGAAGTGACGTTGCCGCTGACGGGGCGGACCATCCGGGTGATCGCGGACAGCTATGTCGACAGGGAATTCGGCACGGGCTGCGTCAAGATCACGCCGGCGCACGACTTCAACGACTGGGCGATCGGCCAGCGGCACAACCTCGCGCCGATCGGCATCCTGAATCTCGACGCGACGATCAGCGACAATGCGCCTGCGAAGTACCGCGGCCTCGACCGGTATGCGGCACGCAAGGCGGTGCTGGCCGACCTCGCGGCATCGGGCCTCGTCGTGAGCGAGAAGGCGCACAGGATGGTCGTGCCACGCTGCGGGCGCACCGGCGAGATCGTCGAGCCGATGCTGACCGATCAGTGGTTCGTCGCGATGAAGACGCCCGCACCTGCCGGCCATCCGTTCTTCCCGGGGAGGTCGATCCAGGATCTGTGTCTTGCCGCCGTGGATACAGGCGTGACGAGCCCGCGCACGGGTGAATCGGGCAAGGTCGAGTTCGTCCCGTCGGAGTGGCTTTCGACGTATCTGCACTGGATCAACAACATTCAGGACTGGTGCATCTCGCGCCAGCTCTGGTGGGGGCACCGGATTCCTGCGTGGTACGACGAGAACGGCAACATCTACGTCGCGCGCGACAACGCCGAGGCGCGCGCGAAGGCGCTGGCGACGCTGGGCCGCGCACCTGTCCGTCTGGAGCAGGATCCGGACGTTCTCGACACCTGGTTCTCGTCGGCGCTGTGGTGCCATTCGACGCTCGGATGGACAGGCGACATGACGGAGGATGGCTCGAACAAGTGGCTGCAGACGTTCCTGCCGTCGAGCGTGCTCGTCACGGGCTTCGACATCATCTTCTTCTGGGTCGCGCGGATGGTCATGACCACGGTGTACTTCACCGGCGAGGTCCCGTTCCGCACCGTGTACATCAATGCGATCGTGCGCGACGAGGAAGGCCGGAAGATGTCGAAGTCCAAGGGCAACGTCCTCGACCCGCTGGACTTGATCGATGGCGTCGCGCTCGACCGCCTGATCGAAAAGCGCACCTACGGCCTGATGCTGGAGAAGCAGCGCGAGCCGATCGTGAAGCGCACGCGGCGCCAGTTTCCGAACGGCATACCGGCGTTCGGAGCAGATGCGCTGCGTTTCACTTTCGCGAGCCTCGCGACCTACGGCCGCACGCTGAATTTCGATCTGAATCGCTGCGAAGGCTACCGCAACTTCTGCAACAAGCTGTGGAACGCGACGCGCTTCGTGCTGATGAACGTCGACGGCAAGGACGTCGGGCTGGACGACGCCGTGCCCGTCACGCTGTCGATTGCCGATCGCTGGATCGATGCCGAGCTGCAGGATGCGATCGACGAAGTGAACGATCAGCTTGCGGCGTACCGATTCGATCACGCCGCCAAGGCGATCTACGAATTCGTCTGGAACGAGTACTGCGACTGGTACGTCGAGCTCGCCAAGGTCGACCTTGCGCGCGGTGACGAGGCGGCGCAGCGCGGCACGCGGCGCACGCTCGTCCGCGTGCTGGAGACCGTGCTGCGGCTCGCACATCCGATCATCCCGTTCGTCACCGAGGAGCTCTGGCAGACGGTCGCGCCGCTGGCAGGGCGGAAGGGCGAGTCGGTGTCGCTGCAACAGTATCCGATCGCAGACATGCAGAAGCGCGATCCCCAAGCGAGGACCGCGGTGTCGATGTTGAAGGAAATCGTCGACCAGTGCCGATCGCTTCGATCGCAGATGGAGCTTCCCCCGGGCCAGAAGGTCGACATGCTGGTCGTAGGCGATGTCGCGGGATACGGGGCGGGCGCGTATAAGCCATATGTGATGGCGCTAGCGCGGCTTTCCGACTACCAAGTTGTCGACGAACTGCCTGCAACCGATGCGCCTGTTGCCGTGATCGACAAGCTGCGCATTATGCTCGACGTCAAGGTCGATCCCGCCGCAGAGCGCGAACGCATCGGCAAGGAGATCGCGCGGATCGAAGCCGAGATTGCGGGGTCGACGGCGAAGCTCGGCAACGAGGGCTTTGTGGCGCGTGCGCCGGCCGCGGTCGTCGAGCAGGAACGTGCGCGGCTCGCCGAAAAAACGGCGACGCTCGGCAATCTCAGGATGCAGCAGGCGCGGCTGTCGGGTTGATGCGTTGATCGCCCGTTGCGCGGGTGCCGGTGCGTCGAACGGCTGCGCGCCGCCATTGAACCGCGTCGCCCATTCCGGCGTCGAGACGTGCCAGAGCGCGGCATGCGCAGACAGGACTCGATGCTCCGACAGCTGACGCACACGTTCCGCGCGCTACGCCACGCGAACTTCCGCCGCTTTTTCATCGGGCAGGGGCTCTCGCTCGTCGGCACGTGGCTGCAGCAGGTGGCGATGGGCTGGGTCACCTATCGGCTGACGGACTCGGCGTTCCTGCTGGGTGCCGTCGCGTTCTGCTCGAACATCGGCATTCTCGCGCTCGGCCCGTTCGCGGGCGTACTCGCGGACCGTATCGACCGGCGCGTCGGCCTGTACGTGACGCAGGCGCTGCTGCTGCTGCAGGCCATCGTTCTCGCGGTCCTCTCCGCGAGCGGGCACCTCGCGGTCTGGCACCTCGTCGCGTGCGCGCTCTGGCTCGGCATCGTCTCGGCGTTCGACGTGCCGCTGCGGCAGGCGCTCTACGTGCACCTCGTCGACGACCGCGCCGATCTGCCCAACGCAATCGCGCTCAACTCGTTCCTGGTCAACGGCGCGCGGGTCGTCGGGCCGGCGATCGCGGGTATCCTTCTGTCGCTGGTCAGCGAGGCGGCATGCTTCGCATTGAACGCGCTGTCGTTCGTCGCGGTGATCGTCGCGATTTCGCGGTTGCGCTGGCCGCACGCCACCGCGCCGGAACCCTCGAAGGTCGGCTTCTGGTCGAGCTGGAAGGAGGGCGCGCGCTATTCGTTCGGCTTCGCACCGGTGCGCGCGTTGCTGGGGCTGGTCGCAGTCGTGGCCTGGACGATCACGCCGTATTCGTCGCTGATGCCGATCTACGCCGCGAGGATCTTCGGCGGCGGCGCGCACACGCTGGGTTTCCTGCTGTCGGCCGCCGGCGCCGGCGCACTGGCGAGCACCGCATACCTCGCGAGCCGGCATACGATCCGGGGACTGGGCCGCGTGATCGCAGCGTCCGCCGCCATGGCAGGATTTGCGCTCATCGCGTTCTCGCATTTGACCGTGTTGCCCGCGGCGCTTGTCCTGATGGCCCTCGTCGGCGGTGGCGTCATCCTCGCCGCGGCCTCCGCCAACACGATCATCCAGACCATCGTCGAGGACCGGATGCGCGGCCGCGTCGCGGGCTTCTACACGATGGCGTTCCTCGGCGTCGCGCCGATCGGCAATCTCGTCGCGGGTGCCCTGGCGCGAGGTATCGGCGTGGAAACAACATTTGCGCTGAACGGCGGGCTCTGCACGCTGGCGGCGCTCTGGTTCTGGCGCCGGCTGCCGAAGCTCGCCGCGATCCTCCGCCCCACGTACGTCAGGCTGGGGATCATCGCGGAGTAGGGGTGGAGTTGCGCTGTGGCTCGATGCCTGTCGTGTCAGCGCAGCGTAAGAATCAAACCGGTTGCGACGCGCACGTCGCGGCAGAATTGCGCAGCGACATTGCCGCGCGGCCAATCCGCCACCCTTTGCGCGCGCTTCGTGCAGTCGCGATCAGAACGATTCGCATTCATCGCCGCCTCGCGTTGAGTGAAGCGATCGCGGCATGAACAACCCGGTTGAATTCTTACTTTCACCTGACGAATGCGTTTAGTGACGCGTGCGCAACACTACGCTGCAAACGATTGGCGACGCGCGTGACATTGATCCATGTCACACATTCCGAACCGCACGCCGCGACAATCTGTCACAGGCACAACGTCGTCACGCGCGAGAACGTCCGTTGTCGAACACGGTTGCGCGACGGATGCAAGTTCACGAGGAGCCAGCATGCAAAGTCGTTTTGGTGTCGGGGTTCTGCGCGGCGCGGCGATCGCGGCGCTGCTGTATGTCGGATGCGTCGGCCAGTCCGCTGCCGTTCCGTCATTCGCCAGGCAGACCGGGCAGGAATGCCCGGCGTGTCACGTGAGCTGGCCCGAACTCACTCCCTATGGGCGGTATTTCAAGCTCACGGGCTACACGATCGGCAAGACGTTCGTGTCTTCGGAGGGGTTCAACTATGTACCGATGGCCGTCATGGCGCAGGGCTCGGTCACCCATATCAGCAACAACACGGTGACCGATCCCGATACGGGCGACACATCGAGCGCGATTCAGCGGCAGAACAGCATGGTGTTCTCCGGAGGGAGCCTCTTCCTTGCCACCAAGGTCAACGACTACGTCGGCGGCTTTATCCAGTGGACCTATGACAACCTCGCGACCAGGGCCGACGGAACGCTCGGGGGCCACAGCAGCATCGACAACACCGACATCCGCGCGGTCTACAAGTACTCGCCTTCCACCGAGGCCGCCATTCCGGAATGGATCTTCGGCGTGACGCTCAACAACAACCCGACGATGCAGGATCCGTGGAACAGCACGCCGGCGTGGGGGTACCCGTACACCAGCTCGCCGCTCGCGATCACGCCTGCTGCCGCGACGATCATCGACGGCGGCCTCGCCCAGCAGGTGGCGGGCCTCGGTGTCTATGCGTACTGGAAGAAGACGCTCTACATGGAGTTCTCGGACTACCGTACGGCCAATGTCGCCGGCAACGTCCTGCGCGCCGGTCTGCCGTACAAGGAGCCCGGCGGAGTGCTCGCCATTACCAATTTCAATCCCTACTGGCGTCTTGCCTACACCTACGACTGGGGCGTGAACTCGCTGATGATCGGCACCTACGGAATGAACGTGAACGTCTATCCCGACAATCTCGACACGAGCACGCCGACCGACCGCTACCGCGATGCCGCCGTCGACGCGCAATACCAGTACATCACGGACCAGCACACAATCACGGCACAGACAACCTACATCTGGGAGCGCACGTCGTACAACGCCAGCTATCCGCAGACCCAGGCGACCGGCGCGGGCTACGGCGCGGGACCGACGCCGGACAATCCCAATGACAACATGAGGACGTTCAAGCTCAAGGGCTCGTACTACTACGACCGCATGTATGGCGGAAGCCTGGCCTACTTCCAGACGACCGGCAGTGCGGATGCGGGTCTCTACGGGACGGATGCGAATGGAAATGCACTCTCCCCGAACAGCAACGGCTTCATTGCCGAGATCGATTACCTGCCGATCCAGAACGTTCGACTCCTGCTGCAATACACGGGCTACGGCAAATTCAACGGCCTGCGCACCAACTATGACGGCACGGGCCGCAGCGCGAAGGACAACGACACGCTGTTCTTCGACATCTGGCTGGCATTCTGACGAACATGCGACGACGCCCTCGAGGCCTCTCTCAGGCCATCGACGGGGCGGCGGTGCAAACGGGGAGCGGTGCAATGATGAAACTGAGCAGAGCGATTCTCGCAATCGGCGTTGCAGGGGCTGCCACCCTCGCATGTGCGCAGGGTGCGACGAACGGTTCGGACACGCGAACGCCGGGCGAAGACAAGGCG
>Ga0265331_10000597_pt1 | contig 32016 bp, 25 predicted proteins | sample 41923metaG_FD_202088 | JGI IMG/M metagenome (GOLD analysis project Ga0265331, IMG submission 202088) | Rhizosphere microbial communities from Carex aquatilis grown in University of Washington, Seatle, WA, United States - 4-19-23 metaG | ecosystem: Host-associated > Plants > Roots > Rhizosphere... | reverse complement strand
CGGCCGCCACCGCGCCCGCGCGCGCCGTCGCGCCGACTGCTGCGCCCGGTTCGCCACTGCTGTTGATCCTCGCCTGGGCCGCCGTCGGAGCGCCGCTGGCCTGGGGCATCACCATGACCCTGCAAAAAACAATGAAATTGTTCATCTGAACGCTCTCGAACCCCGGCGTCATCGCCCCACACCCTTCCCATCTCGTCTTCCGCATGTCCACTTGCCCCAAAATTTCCGCGAGCCAGTTTCCGTCGCGGACCATAGGACGCCTCGGCTCGGGAACGTCAAAGCCGATGTTGCTCGGAAGCGGGCGGCACGGCTTCGTCAGCGTTCGAGAATGGCGGCAGCTGGCCATAGGTCGACGCAGCGACAAGCGCGCTTGCCGCAAGGTCGCCGACCCTCGTCAAAAGATCGGCCAATGCGCCAGGCGAATTTGGTTGGCTCGCGGTGAGATCGACGATCTTCGTCAGCGTCTCGACCAGAATGCCGAGTTGAGGGTTTGCATCGGACATCTTGCGTAGGCCCCAATTGGTTTTGCCCCCGACCCAGCATCGCGCAAACTCGCGCAGGCGCCAATTCGATGGTTCCCAACGCCCGGCGCCGCCGAAGGTATTCTCTGCTAAATTATAGTCCGATACGCGCGCGGGGGAAGGAGTCCGGCGTCCGGCCAAGGCGTCGTCGACGCAGCGATCAATATCCGTCCGCCGCCGATCCAACGCCATTTCGCAAATTTTCCCCGCCACAAAAATGCCATCTCGCCCTCGGCAACGAGCACTTGCGCCCGAGGCCCGATGTCGTATAGCATATAGTTTAGAAGAGGACAGACAAGATGCGCGAACGGGTCGTCGGAACACTTCTCACTCTCCTGGCGCCGGCCCCTATTTTGGCGGGCGAAGCGGGGAGAAGCGCGACTGGCCCCTCCATCGAAGCGATCGTTTCGCCGTCCGGCAAGATCGTGGCAACGCGGCAGGACGAGACGCCGATGCAACGCGCAACTGAAACTCCAATCCAGCAGCCGACGACTTGCCCGAAGAGCGCGCCCTTGCCGTCCGAAGCCGCGCGAGACCTCGTCGAAAAAGTGGCGCGCGACGAAAATTTCTATCCCGAATTCATTCTGTCCGTCGCGCGCGCCGAGAGCAGGTTCCACAGCGACGCCGTCTCGCCGCGCGGGGCGATCGGACTGATGCAGCTGGAACCGGAAACCGCAAGACATTACGGCGTCGACATTTGCGATCCCGCCGACAATGTCCGGGGCGGCGTCCGGTTCCTGCGCGATCTCGCCAGCCGTTACCGGAATCCGCTTTTTATCCTCGCCGCCTACAACGCCGGCGAAAAGGCGCTGATCGAACATGGCGGAGTTCCGCCCTTTCCGGAAACACTGCGTTTCGTAGCAGCGGTCGTGAACGACTTTTACGACTGGCCGAAAATCGCCGGAAAGGCGCGCGTCGCCCCCAACGGCGCCCCTACGCCGCGTGGCGCCAATGCCGAGAGTGCATCGAAAGACGAGCGTTGGCGTTCGGGCTTCGTCTGGAATGTCGAGCAGAATGGGGAAAGCGAATGAGGTCCTTTGCAAAGGTTGGTCGCAGCGCATATTCGACGCTCACTGCGCTCGCGCTGCTTCTGACGAGTTCTCCAGCCTTCGCCACGGGTGGCACGTTGTCCCCCGTACAATCCACGCTGCAGACCCTCGTCCAGACTCTCACCGGGCCGATCTCCACGTCTCTCGCCATTCTCGCGGTGATCGCCGCCGGCTTTCTCGCATGGGCCGGCCGCATGACCTGGGGCATTGCCGGCTCGATCATTTTCGGCATCGTGCTCGTGTTCGGCTCGACCCAGATCGTCCAGTTCTTCCAATCTTCGGTCGGCGGCTGACGATGGGCGAGCCCGATCTCGAAAGGCCGATGATCATCCCGCTCGTCAAAGCGCTGACCCGCGCGCCGACGATCGTCGGCGTCCCATACATGTATTTCATGTTCGAGATGGTCGCGACTTCGGTGATTTTCCTTGCGACCCACAACCTCGTCAATCTGCTGTGGATGATCCCGTTCCATCTCTTCGGCTATGTCATGACGCTGAGGGACGACCGTATCTTCGAAGTGCTGTTTCTTCGCTCCTCCCGGTGCCCGCCGCGTTCCCGAAGCTTTTGGGGTTGCGACTCCTACAAGGTTTGAGGACCGGATGCTGCGGGCGCTGCAGGACCAAATGACTTTTGGCGCTGTGTCGCGGCGCGAACTCCCCGTCTCGTCGCATCTTCCCTATTTGCGCCATGTCGACGATGGCATCGTCAAGACCAAGTCGGGCCTCCTGATGAATTTCATCAAGCTGGAAGGCTTCTCGTTCCAGACCGCGGACTGGTCCGACACCAATGTCCGCATGCTCGGGCGCAACGATCTCGTGCGCACCCTCGGCAACAGTCGCTTCGCCCTTTATTCGCATATCATTCGCCGTGAAATCGAACCGGCGATCCCCTCGACCTTCGACAACACCTTCTGCCGGGAGCTGGACGAGCGCTACCATGCGGCGCTCTCGAAGCGGCGCATGTTCGTCAACGACATTTATCTCACGATCATTCGCCGCCCGCTGCAGGGCCATGCCGGAACATTCGAGACCTTGCTGCAAGGCGTCCTTGGCAAGAAGACCGCCGAGGGTGAGTCCTTCGACCAGCAGGAGGCCCTTGCCGAACTGCGGGACGTGACGACGGCGGTCCTCTCCGCCATGGCGGCCTATCGTCCCCGCCATCTGCAGGTCGTCGAACGGGAGGGGGTGTGGTTTTCGGAGCCGCTGGAGTTCCTGGTGCAGCTCGGCAATGGCGCCATCCCGCGGCCGATGCACCTCCCCAAAATGTCGCTGGATCAGGCGCTGGCGACGAAGCGCGTCTTCTTCGGTAAGAACGCCCTGGAGATCCGCGGCGCCTCGGTGAGCGACACGCGCTTTGGCGCCGCGCTGTCGGTGAGGGAATATCCGGCCCAGACAGGGCCGGGCTTCCTCGACAATCTCCTGACCATTCCGCACGAATTCATCGTCACTCAGTCCTTCGCCATTATCGACCGGCCAGTCGCCCAGTCCCATATCGACCGCGTCACGCGTCAGGTCGACATGTCGGACGAAGCCGAATCCATCATCGCCGAGCATTTGAACGATGCGCGGGACGAACTCCTCGCCTCGGAGGCCCTCTATGGCGAGCACCATATGACGGTGCTGGCGTTGGGCAAGAGCATGCAGGAGGTCGACGCGGCGGTGACCGCGGCCGGCGCGGCGCTGACTGACCGCTCGGTGATCTGGGTGCGCGAAGACCTCAACATGGAGCCTGCCTTCTGGGCGCAGTGGCCGGGCAACTTCCCCTACATCGCCCGCAGCGCCGTCATCAGCTCGAAAAATCTCGCCGGCTTCGTCTCGCTGCACAATTACCCGAGCGGCTCGCCCGCCGGGAACCATTGGGGTCCGGCGATCTCGGTGTTTCAGACGGCGTCGCAAACCGCCTACTTCTACAATTTCCACGTTGCCGATCTGGGAAATTTCACCGTGGTCGGGCCGTCGGGCTCCGGCAAGACCGTCTGGCTCTCCTTTATCGCCGCGCAGGCGCAGCGGGTGACACCGCGACCAAGACTCATTTTCATCGACAAGGATCGCGGCGCCGAGATTTTCATCCGGGCGCTCGGCGGCCAATATGAGGTGCTGGAGCCCGGGACCGCGACCGGCTTCAACCCGCTGATGTTGCCCGACGGCGGCGAGACCCGGGAGTTTCTCTACCGGTTGTTCTCCTTCCTTCTGCGGCCGAAGGGCGGCTCCGACGCCGACCACTCGGCCACCGAAGAGCAGGTCATCCGCAATGCGATCAAGACTGTCGTGTCGGGGCCGCGGGAGGGAAGAAATCTGCCCGCCTTCCAGTCGCTGTTGCGCGGACGCATTCAGGCGAGCGAGAGCGATCTCGCCTCGCGGCTCGAGCCGTGGATCCGGAATGATCAGAACGGCTGGCTGTTCAACAACACCGAAGATCGCTTCTCCCTGACCCACATCTTCGGCTTCGACATGACGCGGGTGCTCGACAACCCGACGATCCGCACGGCGGCCTTGCTCTATATCTTCCACCGCATCGAGGAGCTGATCGACGGGACGCCGATCATGATCTTCCTCGACGAGGGCTGGCGGCTCCTCGACGAGGAGGTGTTTGCCTATTTCATCAAGGACAAGCTCAAGACCATCCGCAAGCAAAACGGCATCATCGGTTTCGGCACGCAGAGCGCAGCCGACATCGTGCGCTCGAAGGCGGCAAGCACGCTGATCGAACAGACCTCCACCAATGTGTTCTTCGCCAACGCCAAGGCGGACGATGAAAGCTACCGCAAGGCCTTTCAACTCTCCGACCGGGAAACCCGCTGGATCCGGGAGACGGTCCCCGAGGCGCGCTCGTTCCTGATCAAGCACGGGCAGGATTCGGTCATCGCCAGATTGGACCTTGGCGGCATGCCGGAATTCATCAAGGTCTTGTCGGGACGCACCGAGACGGTCGCGGAGCTCTACCATCTGATGGAGCAGGTCGGGGCCGCGCCCGAGACCTGGCTGCCGATTTTCATGGGGAGGGCAGGGTGATGCGCGCTTCCCTCGCGACGATCCTGCTGCTGGCGTCAGTGATCGCGGCGCGCGCCGATATTCCGGTCGAGGACGCCCAGCAGCTGACCCAAAAAATCCAGACATCGGCTCTGACCACGACCCTTGTGCCGGTGCAGCAAAAGCATCGCGACGGGCAGAAAGGCATCGATTGCGCAACCCACACCGGCCAGCGGGGCGCGGTGCAGAACAACACGGCGACGCCGAACAAGGCTGCGGGCGCGGGCGCCGTTCAGAGTTACGATCCACAGATGCCGGCGGCGCCAGCTGCAAACGCTCCCGCGCCGACTGTCGCGACGCAGAACCTAGGGTCCTCGGCGTCGACCGTGGTCGCCGGCACGATGGCGACGCAGGCGACGATCGTCGCCAACGGCCCGACCTATCAAAGCGCGTCCGTTCTCGTCGGCGGCTCGCCGACGATCATGGCGGGCTATGACCAGAACTCCTCGATCGGCACGCAAAACGGCCTCGGCTGGAATCAGGTCCTCGCGACCGCCAATCTCCTCGTCTCCGCCTACAACGCCGTCAACATGATGCGCGTCTCACAGGTGAGCCAGGCTGCGCGCGGCATGAGCTTCACTTCCTACGCCTCGGGGATCGGCGCGGCTGCGAGCAATCCGGTTTGCGGCACGGGCTATCGCGGCAGTGGCACGGCCAACGACCCCTGCATCCTGTCCTCAGGGCAATTCTGCCGGTCGACGCTCGATGGCGGCTGCGCCCTGCGTCGCGTCGAAGACTCTCTCGGCAACGTCGTCGTCTATCTCGAACGCGCGCAGTCGCAATAGGAGGGCTTTCCCATGAAGCGGCGAATGCTGATTTCTTGCGTTTCGATACTCCTCGCCTCCGGCGCGCAGGCGCAGGTAGCCGTCATCGACGGCGCCAATCTCACGCAGTCCCAACAGACAGCGACGAACACCAAGCAAATCCTGTCGGCCGACCAGCAGATTCTCTCGAATGTGCAGAGGACGCTCGCCGCCGTGACGGGCGACCGCTCATCGCTCGCGCAAGGCTCGCTCTCGCAAATGGCGCTCGGGGGCGGCTTCTCCATGGGCAGCGCCCCCTCGCTCGGCTCGGTGATCTCCGGCAATCCGCTGTCCCTCGCCGGGCTCGGCGGCAATTCCCAGCAAATCATCAGTTCGCTCGTCAACGGGCTCGCGCTCGTCAAATCCCTCTCGGGACTGCAAGGCGGCTTGCCGAGCGACAAGGCATATCTCTCCTCATCGAACACCGCGCAGCTCATTCTGGGGCTGATCAACTCGACGCAAGGGACGGTCACGAGCGCGAGCAATGCCTATACCAGCGGCGCCCAGCAGATCGGCGGCTCGCCCGACGTGAAGGGCTCGATCGACCAGAATTCGCAAATCCAGGCGCAGAACGGCCAATCCATCGTACAGCTCAACGGGGCGGTGAACACCGCGGCGGCTGCCGCCAATCAGGCCAACCTCGATCGCATCGCAGCGCTTTCGGCAGCGGCGCACGCCATGCAGTTTCGACCCTACGGGCAATAGAGAAATGCGACTTCTGACCTTTGCCAGCGCCGCTTTGATCGCGGCCGCCCTTTCCGGCTGCGCCTACAAGCCGCTCGACGCGCCGTGCTCCATGTCGGAGGGCGGCGCGCCGGTCGCGCTGCAGAGACCCGCCGTCGATCCACTGGTGCGACGAGAGAACGCCGTTCAGGCGCTTTCCTACGCAGCGCCGGAGCAAAACGATGCGCCCACCCCCTTCAGGGACGCCGCAGACGAGTGCGGCCCCTTGCGCCCGATCAACGCCGCGAGGCTGCGATGATCCTCCAAAATTGCACGGCCCAGAACTACGGAAGCGGGATCATCCCGCAGATCCTCTCCAGGGTCGATCAGACCGGCTGTGCGTATGTTCAGGGCGCCTTTCAGGAGCTCGCCCGCGACGTAACCGCTGGCGGGGCAGGGGCATCGATCGCCTCTCTCCTCCTCATCGCCTATGTGATCCTCTGGGGCTTCGGCGTGTGGTCGGGAACCGCGACCGGCACGGCGACCGACGCGGCGTTCCGGCTGTTCCGCGCCTTCGTGATCTATGCGCTCGCGACCTCCTGGAGCGATTTCACGAGCTTTGCCTATACGCTGTTCAACGACGGGCCGGCCGCCGTCGGCAATCGCCTGCTCAGCGTCGGCAACAACAACGCCTATACCTCACCCAACGCCGTCGTCTCGGCGCTGGAGGCGATCTGGAATCAGACGGCCCAGGGCTTTCAGCTGCATTTCGCCTTCAGCCTCCAATCCTTCGCCTCGGCCCTCGTCGGCCTCGCCTGCGTCATCGTCATTGCGCTGTTTCTGGCAGTCGCAACATTCACGATTATTCTTTCGAAGGTTTTTCTCTGGCTCGTGCTCGGCATCGCGCCGCTGATGATCCTGCTGCTGCTGTTCGACGCCTCCTCGCGCTATTTCTCAGGTTGGCTGTCCGCAGCCGTCATGTACGCCATGCTGCAGGTTCTGGTGTATTCCTTCCTCGCCTTCTATCTCACCGTCACGCAGCCGATTTTTGCCAGCCTCGGCAATGCGATCGCCAGCGGTCAGGTCGATTGGGGCGCGCTGGCGCCCTTCTTCCTCGTCGGCCTCACCGGCGTCTTTCTTCTCAGCCAGCTCCCCGGAATGGCCGCCGCGATCGCCGGCGGCGTCCCGCTCTATGCGACGACGGTCGGCGGACTGTGGCGCTCGATCAGCGCCAATGGCGCGCTCGTCGCTTCTGGAGTCTCCCGCGCCCGCATCCCCTTCGGCGCCGGCGCGAGATACGGGCTGGACCGCTCATGGAGGGACCGGATCACCCGCGCCCGCCATGAACGCATTTACGGCCCGCGCGCCGCTGATGTCCTCGCCAAAAAGATGGATCGGATTTGAGCATGTGGCGACCGAATTTCCTCAAAATCGTCGGCGAACGGGCCCTCGACGGAGCGACTGCGTCTGGTCCGAGCAGCGATACCGCCGGGGCAGGGCGCCTTGCCGGCTATTGCCGGGAGGGCGGAAGCTGGGAGGAGGATCGCACGCTGTGGAAAAATTCTACGCTATCGATCGCCTGGATCATCGCCGCCGCAATGACAGTCGTAGCGCTCGAAGCCACAGCGTCGCTCGTCGCCCTCGCGCCGCTAAAGACCTATGAACCCTATATGATCGTCGTCGACCGATCCTCCGGCTTCGTCGAGGTGAAGCGCCCGACGGCCGAAGGGCCGCTGACGCAGGACGAAGCCGTCACCATGTTCAACGTCGTGCGCTATGTGAAAGCGCGCGAAACCTATGACCCCAGGGCTCTGAAGGACAATTTCGATCTCGCGCAGCTGCTCTCGACCGGCGACGCGGCCCGCGATCTCACCGAAATCTTCAGCCCCGCCAATCCGAAAAATCCCGTCAAATCCTTTGGTTCGACGACGGTAGTCGGAACTATCGTCAAATCGGTGACCTTTCCCAATCAGCGCACGGCGCTCGTGCGCTTCGGAACGGATGAAAAATCTGCCACCAATATCGTGCATCGCGACTGGGTGGCGCTGGTGCGGTTCCGCTATTCGGGAACACCCATGTCGAACCAGATGCGCTTCGACAATCCGCTCGGCTTCCAGGCGACCGAATATCGTCGCGATCAGGAGACCGTTCCGGCGTCTGCCACGGGGGCCGAGAAATGATCCATCGCCTCGGCGCCCTCCTCCTTGTCGCCCTTCTCGCCGTCGGCGCCCCACCCGTGGCACTTGCCGAGCAATCCCCCTGGGCCGGCCGCTATGACGCCCGCGTGCGCGAGGTGACCTTTCGACCCGATGAAGTGGTCTCCATCGCGGGCTCCTATGGCGTCTCGACCATGATCGTCCTCGGCGAGGACGAAAAGATCGAGACCCTCGCGCTCGGCGACTCGATGGCATGGAAGGTGGAGCCGAACAAGCGCGGCAACATGATCTTCGTCAAACCGGTGGAGAAGAACGCCGTCTCCAACCTCAACGTCGTCACATCGAAGCGCATCTACTCCTTCATCCTGCGCGCCGACTTCCGGCAGGGGAAGGCGCAGGTATTCAAGGTGCGCTTTCGCTTCCCGCAGGACGAGGCCGACGACAAGCTCATCGCCATCGCCAGGGAGCGCGCGCGCTATCCAAATACGAAAAACTTCAACGTCGCCAACGCCAACAGCGATTACGCCTACAAGGGCTCGTCGCTGTCGAAGCCGACCGCCGTCTTCGATGACGGGGTCAAGACCTGGTTCCGCTTCGCGCCTGATCAGGAGACGCCGGCGATATTTGTCGTCGATCGCGACCGCAAGGAAAGCGTCGTCAATTTTCGGAAAGAGGGCCCCTATCTCGTCGTCGACAAGGTCAATTTCCAATGGACCCTGCGCAACGGCGAGGAGGCGACCTGCGTCTTCAATCGCCGGCTCGACAATCTCCATGAACCCGACGGTCTGGAGCCCTATGCGCCGGAGCGCGTGGGCTGGACCGGCATCCATCTGTGGTGAGGAGCGAAGATGCCGTCGCCCGAACATTATCGCTCGCTGGAGCTCGACGACGACGCGAGAAGCGCCGTTCAGCGCACCTCCAGCGTCATGGGGAATTTTGCGAAATTTGGGATACCAGGCGCCGCAGTCCTGTTCGTGGGCTGGATGGTCTATTCCGCCCAGCACAAGGACGCCCGGCTGATGACCACGCCGGATCGGGAAGAGTTCCACACGACCGCCTTTCCGGCCCCCTCGATCGAGCAGCCCCCGGCGCTCGATCTCGGCAGGATGGCGCCTCCGCCGCCGCCTCCCGCAGCCGAAATCCCTCCGCCGCCGGTCGCGCCGCCGACGCCCCTCGCGGCGGCGCCCGAAAAAGAGCAAACCGTCGATGACTCCGAAGCCCGGCGTCTCGCCGCCGAAGAGGAGCGCCGGCGCTGGGAGCGGCTGCGCGCGCCCCAACTTGTCGCGGACGGCGCCTTGGGCGGCTCGGCGACTACCGGGAGGGATGAGAAGGGCGGCGGAGCGGTGGGCGCCGGGGAGGACGACGCCAACCGGCGCTTTCTGGCGAACGCCGGCGGCGCCGGGTTCGAACGCTCCATTGCCACGAGGAATGACCGCATCGACGCGCTGGTGCCGCAGGGGACGATGATCCGCGGCGAGCTTCTGACCTCCATCCAGAGCGACCTGCCGGGCGCCGTCAAGGCCATCACCCGTGAAAACGTCTGGTCCTTCGACGGCCGCCGCGTGCTGATCCCCTCGGGCTCGACGCTGATTGGCGAATATCGCTCCGGGCTCGCTCGCGGCCAGACGCGGGTTTTCGTCGTCTGGACGCGGCTCCTGCGCGCCGACGGCGTCTCCGTCCAGCTCGGCTCGCAAGGCACCGATGATCTCGGACGCGCCGGCAACGCCGGCTATCTCGACAATCACTATGTCGAGCGTTTTGGAGCAGCTATCGCGCTCAGCGTCATCGGCGGCGTCTCGCAATTCGTCGCGACGCTGGGGCAGAACGTCAACAGCAATCAGCAGCAGAGCCAGTTCGTGCTGGATCCCGTCACCGGCCAGCTGACCACGGTCACCGTTCAACCCAACCAGAACATGATCAACGCCCGGCAGATCGGGGCGCAGCAGATTTCTCAGTCGTTGTCGCGGCTTTCGGAAGAGGCGTTGCGGGACTCCATCAACATCCCGCCGACAGTCCACATCGATCAGGGCGCGCGCATCACCGTCTTCATCAAAAAGGACCTCGATTTTTCTGATTTCTATCCCGACCCGGTCAAAGAGGAATTGAGGGAGCTGCGCCGTGAAGCCAAGGCTCGTCGATAAGAATTCCGACGCCCATACGATCTTCCTCGAGGACGCACTGGGGCCACTGCGGGAATGGCTCAGCGACGAAACCATCGTCGAAATCGTCGCCAACGGCCCGGGCGAGCTGTTCGTCGAGGTCATGGGCGAAGCGGCAATGCGCCGCGTCGAGGCGCCGGCAGTGACGGTAGACTGGATCCGCCACCTCGCCGAACGCGTCGCCGGCTTTTCAAACCAGAGCGTCAACAGCGAGCACCCGCTGCTTTCGGCCGCCCTCGCCACTGGCGAACGCTTTCAGGGTGTGCTGCCGCCGGCGACGACCAACGGCGGGGCATTCGCGATCCGCAAACAGGTCATCAAGGACCTGGCGCTGGAAGATTATCGCCGCATGGGCTCCTTCGAGCGCGTCAAGGTCTCCGCGGGCGACGCGCTGTCCGAAATCGACCGCGAGCTCTGCGCGCATCTCGACGCCGGACAGATCGAGGCCTTCATCCGCCTTGCCGTGCAGAATCGCTATTCGATCCTGCTGTCCGGCGGCACGTCCTCGGGCAAGACCACCTTCCTCAATGCGATCCTCAAAGAGGTCCCCCTCGACGAGCGGATCGTCACGATCGAAGACACGCGAGAGGTGAGGCCGCTGCAGAAAAACTTCCTGCCGCTCGTCGCCTCCAAGGGCGACCAGGGACAGGCGCGGGTGACGATCGAGAGCCTGCTGCAGGCCGCCATGCGTCTGCGCCCGGACCGCATTTTTCTGGGAGAAATTCGCGGTTCCGAAGCCTATTCCTTCCTGCGCGCCGTCAACACCGGCCATCCCGGCTCGATCACCACGATCCACGCCGACAGTCCCGCCGGCGCCTTCGAGCAACTGGCGCTGATGGTCATGCAAAGCGGCCTCGGTCTGCGCAAAGACGAGATCATCTCCTACGCGAAGACTGTCCTTCCGATCGTGATCCAGCAGAGCCGGCTCGGGGGCTGGCGGGGGACATCGGAGATTTATTTCTCGCGCATGGCGGCCTGGAAGCAGGATGCCGCGCCGCGAGCGCGCTGAGAGGGTTTGCGATGATGCGGGCATATATCGAGCGGCTGTTCGTCGGACTGTTCGTCCTCGTCGCCGCAACGCTGCTCTGGGTCATCCCTTATGCGGTCGTGACCGGAATTCGCTCCAGCTTCTCGAAGTCGGCGCAGAAATGGGACCTGCTCAAACGCGTCGCGACGGAAAATCCGCGCTTCGATTTCCAGCAGTTCCCGCCGATTTCCTTCGACCACGGCTTTCCGCTCGCCTACAAGCATTTGGTTTTTTATGCGCGGGACGCGCGTGTCTCGAAACGGGCATTGGAAAATGGCGCCATCGCCACTGGCGTCGTGATCGCGCTCTTCGTGGCGTTCATGGTTTTTCTCTACGCTAACCGCAAATCGACGCTGCACGGCGACGCGCGTTTCGGCACTCTTCCCGAGGCGCGCCGCGCCGGCCTCGCGGCAAGAACCGGAATCATCCTCGGCCGACTCAACGGCGTTACGCTCGTCTCGAACGACCCGGGGCACCTGCTGATCGTCGGCCCGACTCGCTCGGGCAAGGGCGTCAGCTTCGTGATTCCCAATGGACTCTCCTGGCTGGGCTCCATGGTGGTGCTCGACATCAAGAGCGAGAATTTCAAAGCCGTCGGAGCGGCGCGCGCAGCTATGGGCGACGCGGTGTTCGTCTTCGCGCCGGGGTCCAGCGCCTCGCATCGTTACAATCCGCTCGACTACGTGAGGCCCGGCCCGGAAATGGCCACGGACTGCGCCAATATCGCAAGTTTTCTGGTCGCAACCGGATCCGTCGAAAACGAATGGACGCTCGCGGCGCGCAAGACCGTCGCGGCGTTGCTCGGCTATGTCATGACCAGCATCCATTTCAAAGGGACCCGGCACATCCACTCGGCGGTTCGCGTCATCTCGACCGGGCACGACATCGCCGATGTGCTGAAAACGATCATCGCGACCGAAACCGACGGGTCGATCCCGTCCTGGGTGATCGGCGCTTTTAATCAATTCATCGCCATTCCCGATCGCACGCGTGGCTCGGTCATGTTCAACGTAAACAACGCTTTCGCGCCATGGGACTCGCCGCTCATTTGCGCAGCGACCGAGACCTCCGATTTCGATATTCGCGATCTGCGCCGCAAACGCATCTCGATCTTCATCGGCTCGCCCCTCGCCGATCTCGAAAGCTATCGCCCGCTCATCCGCATTCTGTTTCAGCAGATCCACGACGTTCTCATGCGAAACCTCCCGGGCTCCGACGAGCCGCATCAGGTCCTGCTCCTGCTCGATGAATTTTATGCACTCGGCAAAATGTCGTCGCTGGCATCAAAAATCGCCGTCAGCGCCGGCTACGGGTTTCGGATGGCGATCGTGCTGCAGAATATTTCTCAGCTCGACGAGACCTACGGCAAGGCCATGCGCGAGACGCTCGTCGCCGGAGCGGCGTTGAAGCTCTTCGTCGCGATCAACGACAATGAGACCGCGAAATATGTCTCCGACGCGCTCGGGACCTATACGGCGACGCATTCGACCAAGATGATGGGAGCCGGCCTTTCCCAGTCCCGAGTCTCGCTAGGCCACATGGCCGCGCCGCTGCGGCGACCGCAAGAGCTGACGCGTATGCCGAAGGACAAGTCCATCCTCCTCGTCGCCAATGCGCGGCCCTTCGAGATCGGGAAGGTCTACTTTTTCCGTGACCGACGAATGCGGCGGCTGGTGGAGGAGGCGGGAGCCGCGAGAGTCGATCCACCGGGTTTGCGAAGTTGGACGGAGGCCGCCGCATGGCTTGAGGCGAACGTGATGGCGGGATTAGTGTCGAAGGTGGCGCGTGCTGAATCTGCTGCAATCTCCGGCTCGGTTGCAAACGAGGAATCCGCCTTCGGAGTAGCGCCACGAAGCCCAAACGGCGAAAGCGAGCAGGAGGAACGTGCAAGCATCGAGATTGAGGTTTCGGAAGCAATCGCCGGCGTTACGGCGGCGGCGCAACGAGTGGTCCGCTTGACTTCCTCGGACACTGGCGACGAGATCGGATCCGCGCTTGAGGATTTGACAGCGATCGCGGAGAAAATCCGCGAAAGTTGGAGCGCTACGTAAGTCGTCGCCTCTAAGTTTGTGGGCTGCTCGCGCAGCTCAAGCGCAGGATACCGACGGGGAGTGTCACGGAAATCCTGTCCGCGCGTCCACTCTATACGGGGCGCTGCGGGCCCCCCGCGCAAGGGGTCGGACGAGACCCTGGCTTAACCGCAGAGGAAGGCTAGCCCCTACCGGCTCCTAGATTGCGACGACGCAATTCCCAAATAGCGGACCATTGACTCCCAATCAGCCGACATCGATAATCTCAATCTTCTGGGATTCGGAGTCGACATGTTCGGGCGGTTTGTGGAGCGACGGGCGGAAGAAGCCCTTTCGGACACCCCGGTAGTTCTGATCGTGGGACCGCGCCGGGTCGGCAAGACCACGCTCGTTAGAAAGATGGGTAACGCCGGCCGCACCTATATCACTCTGGATGATCAGACGGTTCTCGCGGCTGCCCAGTCCGATCCCGCCGGTTTCATCCGGGGTCTGGATCAGGCCATCATCGACGAGATCCAGCGCGCGCCCGACCTTCTGCTGGCAATCAAGAAGTCGGTCGATGAGAATTATCGGCCGGGCCGATTCCTGCTGACGGGATCAGCGAACGTGCTGACCCTGCCGCGGATCGCCGACAGTCTAGCCGGCCGGATAGAAACCATCCAGATGCTGCCGCTGGCAAGGGCCGAGATCGAAGGCCGGACGCCGACCTTTCTGGAGCGCCTCTTCTCGGGAAAACTCCAGAGCCAGCGGAACGCAATCGTCGGAGATGATTTGGTTGAGCTTGTCCTGCTCGGAGGGTTTCCGGAAGCGATCAGCCGCCAGAGTGAACGGCGGCGGCAGGATTGGCTGCGATCCTATCTCACGTCGATTCTAACTCGCGATCTGCGCGACATCGCCGATATCGAGAAACTAACCGAGCTTCCGAAATTCGTTCGGATGCTGGCTGAGCACTCAGGTCAGTTGGTCAACTATTCGCAGTTCGCCGCTGGCATCAATGTCACCCACAAGACAGGGCAGCGATATGTCGGACTGCTCGAACAGGTGTTTCTCGTCACAACGGTGCAGCCCTGGTTTACCAATGCACTGAAGCGCATCGTCAAGACGCCCAAGCTTCATTTCCTCGATTCCGGTCTGCTGGCGACGGTGCGCGGTCTCACCTTCGATAGGGTGAAGGCCGATCGTGGAATATTCGGCGCGCTCCTGGAGAGCTTCGTGTTTTCGGAAGTTCTGAAGCTAATGAGCGCATCGGACCTGCGGCTAACGCCGCATCATTTCCGGGACCGCGACGCGCGCGAGGTCGACATCGTGCTGGAGCGCGACGACGGTATGATCGTCGGGATTGAGGTGAAAGCCAGCGCCACGGCCAAGGCCGGAGACTTCGCTGGCCTTAGGGCGCTAGCCGAAGCTTGCGGAGACCGCTTCGCTTTCGGTGCCGTCCTCTATGACAACACGGATGTAGTGCCATTCGGCGACCGGCTGTTAGCGGCACCCTTGTCGTGTCTGTGGGCCTGATTGTGGCTGCCAAAGCCATCCTTTCCGGAGTTGGCCAGTGCGCGTCGGCCGACCAGGCCAACGTTGCGGCGACGTCGTGTGATCACCTAAACTCATCACTCTTCGATCTCGACATCGGTTACTTTACCCTTAGCTTCTCGCTCAGCAGCAATTTGACGGAGCTTTTCCCCTTGTTGACGCCTTAATGCCTCAAGCCTGTCGTCGACTGTGAGGGATATTGGTAGAGACGCGGTCGCATTGGCAGCCAGCCGACGCTGCGCCTCCAGCGCAGCGAATGCGCGGGCTTGCTCATCCGCGGCCGTTCTCTCAGCTTCCCGGACGACGGCGCGAGACGTGCCGAGGTCGCGCGCGCCTGCCGGCGTTGGATTCGCGCGCGCCTCGGCGCGGCGCTCGACAGCTTCTGCGCGTTCGACCAACCGCCCGGCGCTGATCGCGTCGCGCTGTTCGACGCGAGCAATACGCGCGGCCTGTTCCACGACGGGAGTGAACGCCGCTTGCGAGGATTTGCCCTCGAAGTCCCGCTGCATATCGACGCGCGCCGCGAGCTTTTCGAGATAGTGCCCGGATCGCTCGAAGAACGCCGCTCGCGTATCTGTCGGCAAGACGGCGCCGACTCTGTCCACGGCTTCGTTCAGCAGTTTCAGGTCGGATTGCATTTGCGCGGCGGTGATCGGCATGGCGCTGCTCCTCGTGGATTGCGTGATGATAGCCTGATTGACGAGCGTGACGATCGCCTGCCCGGCGGCTCGAGAAAATTGCATCCGCTGAGCGAGGATGCCCACCATTCCATTGTCTGGCTGCTCCTGCGCCAACTGTCGCCATGTCGAAGCCGAGTCGTTCGCGACGGCGAGCTGACGCTCGGAAGCGGGCACGCGAACTGGATTGGTGCGTGCGATCTCGATGCGCCGGCGTGCATTGTCGATCAGCGGCTTGTTCGCCGGATCGCTCGCATAGACGCGGTCGCGCGCCTCTCGACCTGGCCGGGGATGATCGGCGGCGTCGACGATCGCTTTGTCCTTTGGACCATAGGTCTGCGACGAGGCGCGCTCGGCGGCCGACGTCGCGACGATTTTGAGGCCCTGCATCTGGGCGTGCTCGGCAAAAGTCTCGCGCCAGTGACGAAAATCCTGCGGACCGGGATGAATTTTCACGCCCTCCGCATTCCTCACCGCAACGATCACGTGCGCATGGACATGGCCAGCGTCGGCCTTGTCGGTATGCACGCCGAACATGAATTTGTGCTCGCCAAACTGTTCGTGCACGAAGCCACGCACGGCGCTTTTGAAGACGTCGACGTCGACGCCGGCCTTGGTGGAAACGATGAGGTGCATCGTGTCGCGCGGCTTGAACGACCGCAGGTCTCGCCGCCAGGCGCGCGACTCGGCCTGGATCGCGCTCGGGTTATCGAGAAGGGCGCCACTGTCCGAGATCGCCGCGCCATGCACCTGGAACCGCGTCAGACGGTCGATCACGCTCGTTGAGCCGTTGCCGGGCGCGCCGGGTTCGAGCACGATGCGATGCTGACCGATGCCGGTCGCCGCCTCAATGCGCGCCTTCATCCGCGCCTCGGATTTCGGCGCGAAGACGCGGGCCTCGAAACTCTCCGCGGCGCCGACCTGGCGCTCGATGACATAGAAACGCTCGCGTTTGACCGCTTCGCCTTCACCGAGCGTGCCGGCGAAGGCGACAACGCCCCGCGCCTCGATCGCGCTATCCTTCAAGGCCTCGATCCGAAAGGCGTAGCGATGCCCGGCAAAGGCGGCCGACATCGCCTTCTCCAAAGTTTCGCGGTCGGCCGGCGTGTCCTTGAGACCAACGACCTGAAAACGCACGGCGCCGACGTCCTGGCTTTCCTGACGCGGCTCGAAATCCTTCGCCCATTCGCCAATCTCGGCGTTGATCGCCGCGCGCCCCTTCAACTCGACCCCTTCCTGGGTTTCGAGCAGCGCGTCTTCGCGGTCGACGTAGTTCGCGGTCGCCGAGGCGCGCGCCGCGCCATGCGCGTAGGAAACGACCTTGACGACGGCCGGCTGATAGCCCTGCGCCAGGGCTCGCGCCCGCGACATCAGCGGCGCGCCGCGACCGATCAGGGCAGGGGAAAACGCGCCGTCGCCGCTCGGACGCGGACGCTTCGCCGGTTTGGCGGAAATTTCCGGCAGGCGCTGACGCTTCTCTTCGTCCTCTCCACCGGTGATCGTCATCCCGCGCAGCACACGGTCCGAGGCGACGGGGCGAGGCGCGGGCTCAACAGCCGAGGCCCGCGAGTGCTCGGTCGAAAAGCTTAAGGTCGAGCGCCGCCCGGCGACCCCGACAAGCCGCTCCTCGAACCCCCGCTTGTCGCGAGCCGCACGAATTTGCCGCGCCGTCTCCGCCGCCAGAGCCAGCCGGTTCATCTCCAGCGCGAGATAGGCGCGGATGTTGGACTGCGCCGCGCTCATGAGCCCTCCGTCTCCGGCAGCGCCTTCAGGCCGGCGACGCGGCGAACCCGCGCGCCATAGGCGACGGTCATCTCGTGCACGAGCGCGTTGATCTCGGACAGCGCGCGGTGGGTCGCGACGAAGAGTTCCTTGTCGTCGGAGAGCTGCGGCGCATAGCCGAGATTAATCCCCTTGACGATCTGCGCGATGTTGCGCCCGCAGGCGCGCAGCTCGCGCGTGGTGGCGGCGAGCGCCTGGCCATTCTCGACGCTGAGCGCCGGCCCCACGTCGATCGACGCGCGCACGAGCCGGCGCAAGAGGTCCGACTTGCCGAGCCCGAAGAGCGCGCAGGCCCGTTCGAGCCGCACGAAGTCCTCGGTCGTGAAATCGGCCTGGACGCGGTGCTTGGGCGTATCGGGCTTGCGCTGTCGGGGCATGCGATCCAGGGACGAACTGAGAGGGCAGGGGCGCTTTGGCTTCTACCATATGCTATAGCATACTCACAAAACCGGTATCTTGTCAAACAGACAAAAGCCCTTATCGCCTACTTTACACGCGTTATCAGCACTCTATCGCAAACCTGTCGTCCCGAACACGAATTTTCGTCCGTAGATTATTGCTACACTATACTGTTTACTATGTTACAAAGAAGCTTCGCTTCGTCGTCAAGACGCACGAGCAGGCCTATCGAGGACGTGTTGCAACAATGCGCCGATACGGATCGCCCCGGCCTCCCGACAGTGTGAGAAAGGATTCACGCCCATGCCACTGACACATGTGAACGCAAACTGGACGCAAGCCCTTGCGGATCTGCGCGAGGCGCCCGCGAAACCCCGAGGCGCAAAAAGCCTCAGACAGGCGCTCGAAGGCGCGATAGACGACATCATATCCTGCCGGGAACGCGGGCATACGGACAGCGATATCGTAGCGATCTTCGCCCAAAACGGCATCAAAATGAGCTTGCATACATTTCGCCAATATGTGCGGCAGGCGTTGCGCGTGAAGGCAGAGCAAGCGTCGGGAGTAAAAGGAAGGACGGCGCACGGATCGAAGGCGCAAACGCGCAATATCCGCGGTAATGCGACGGTGACAAGCCCCCCAGAAGCGCCCGACGTTGGGACGATACGTGCTGCGGTGCAGGAAGCGCAGCGCACCGATACGCCTGTGACGACTTCGGCGAAATCACGGTCAGATGGCCTTGCGACGCGTATCTCGCAGACCGTCGTAAAACCTCCGGTGCAATCGGGAAAGACGGCCGCTGAAGTGCTCGGGCATCGTTTTGACGAAGACGTGTAAGGGAGCGGTCGCGCCTTCGGGCGAAGAGGGGGAGGGGTAGGCGCTCGATAAATTATGATTTATAGTTTAGCAGACGACGGGCCTTCGAGGGTGCGGGATGACGGCGAACGGCAAACGGCGGGTGGCGTTGATCGCCAACGAAAAAGGCGGCGTCGGAAAATCGGTCTTCACTCGCGCCCTCGTCGATTGGCTCAGAACGCAGGGCGAGCGCGTCCTTGCTTACGACGCCGACGGTTCCATCGGGGCGACGATCCGCGTGCTTGGCACGCGGGAACCGGGCGGCGCCCTTTGCAAAACCCAGGATCCGGCGGTCGGGATCGGCTTTTACAATGGGCGCAACGACGGCGAGCGCAACATCCTTCTCGATTCGATCGCCTCGGACGATCCACTCTATGTTCACGATCTCGCCGGCGGACTCCTCGGCGATCTGACCAGGATCGTCGACGACGGCGAGGGGCTCTCCGGCCTGCTCGACGCCTTTGCGACGCATGGCTGTCGACTGACGGTGTTCCACGTGATCTCCTCGGATATCGGCTCCGCACAGTCCGTCGGCCGCTGGCTCGATCTGACCGAAGGCTGCGTCGACCATGTCGCGGTGGTCAATCTGAAACACGGCAAACCGCCCGCCGACTTTCCCTTCTGGTATGGCTTCCACGACGCCCGGGGTGAGAACAAGGGCGGCGGCACGCGGCGGCGCCTGTTGCAGGAGGGTGGGTTAGAGATCGAGTTTCCGTCACTGCAGAGCGGCACCTTCGCCAAGATCGACGCAGAAAACATCCGCTTTTCGCTGGCGCAAGCCGTCGGCCTTCTGACCATCACCGAACAGGCGCACGTCGCAAAATTCCAACGCGACTTCGCAACGATGATCGCGCCGGCGCTGCCGTTGCTCGGAGTCCTCGGCTCCGAATGAACGAGGGCGCGAAAATCCGTTTCGATGCGGCCGCAGACACCCTCGGCGTCGATCCCGCCATTCGTGAGACCATGTGGCGAAGGATCGGCGATCTCCAGCTGTCTCCCGACGACCCAACCATCGTGTTTCTCGCGGTCGCCGGCGTTCTGGAAAAAGCGGCAGTCGATATTCCGGCGGCCGTCGCGGATTTTCCGCAAAAAGCCCGCGAGGCCGCGCGAGATGCGATCGAGCCGGTGACGGCCGCGGCCATCGCGGCGGCGCGGGAAAAAGCAGCTGCCGAGTTCGCCCGGACGATCGAGGACGGCAAAGATGCGATGCGCTTGGCGGCCGCCGATGCTCTCCAGAAACACGCCGGGCGACAGGAAAGTCAGGCGCGTGTGTTGCGAATCTTCGGGTTCTGTCTGGTCGCGTCCCTGGGCGTCGTCTTTGGTTACGCCGGAGGGCGCGCTGATCAGTTGCAGATCCGTCACGGCGCCGAGGTCCTGGCCGCGCGCGCCGACGCCGAAAGCTGGCTGGACCTGATGCGCGCCAACGGCAATTTGACGAAAACCCTGCGCGACAATTGCGACGCCGGGGGCAAAGCCGGGTATGTCGTCCAGGGCGTCCGCGCTTGTGCGCTGCCCCTATGGCTCGACGCGTCCCCCGGTGCGCCCGCGAGGGGCGCAGGGCGGGTGTTCACGGTCGTGGGGTGGATCGCAGGTGTGCCGACCGCCCTGTGGGTAGCGCTTGGCGTCACTATTGGCTTCCTGACGAGGCGGGTCGCGGTCGAACTCGGGCGCAGCCGGTCCATCCGCTGGCTGCTCGAATTGTAAAAGTTGTAATCGAGCTTCGGATTAGGTCCGCTCTGTTGCGCGCGAAGAGATTCGGCCCCACGCAAACCGAAAGCGCCGCGATTCCGAAGGCAGCACGTGACCCCACGCTGCCATCAGCACGTCGCGAAAGCGAAAATGTTATCCGATTTCGCTCTTTAGTCTCGTACCAAGGCCAGCCAGAGATTTCTCTGCCAAACTCTGTTTCAATTGCATCGCGACTTTGCCTTGACGCTTCGCGTGTGGACACCCCGTAGACCGGCCGTCGGTCCGTCACCTATTTCCGGCCTGGTGCTCCCCACGCGCCCGGAGATCCCTCGCCATCGCTTGGAGCAACTCCCGCACTTCGGCAAACTATCCTATAGCAAGACGCAGGAAGCGGGCTTGCATGTCGGCCTAAGCGGGGAATGGCGGCGATGTCGGGTTCGAGAGGGTTTCGTGCACGGCTGAACGTAATTCGCTTGGCGTTCGCATTGGCTTCAGCCGTTGCTCTGTCCGTCTTTGTCGCGGTTCCGGGCGAATTCGGGCGCGCGGCGGACGCGTCCAGAACCTCATTGGACGCCGCGGCGTCGTTCGTCGGATCGCAGGCTTGCGCCGAATGTCACAAGGCGGAGACGGCGGAGTGGCGTTCGTCTCATCATGCGCTGGCGATGCAATCGGCCAGCGAGGCCAGTGTACTCGGGCGTTTCGATGGCGCGGCGTTTGAGCAAGGCGCCTCCAAAAGCGTTTTCGATAGAAAGGGCCAAGACTATTTCGTCCGCACTGAGGGGCCCGACGGGAAGCCGGCGGAATTCCTCGTCAAATATGCCTTCGGCGTTTCTCCCTTGCAGCAATATCTGATTGAACTGCCGGGCGGGCGCCTGCAGGCGTTGGGCTTAGCCTGGGACGCCAGGGCTGCCGCGCAGGGCGGTCAGCGCTGGTTCGATCTCTACAAAGACCAAAAACTTGTCGCGGGCGATCCGCTACACTGGACCGGGGTCAATCAGAACTGGAATTATCAATGCGCCTGGTGCCACGTCACGAATCTCAAGAAGAATTATGACGACGCATCCAAAAGTTTTCACACGGAATGGACCGAGATCGGCGTCGGCTGCGAGGCGTGCCACGGCCCCGCGTCCAAACACGTCGCCTGGGCGCGGCAAGGAGTGGCGCGTGCGCCTGCGCCTGTTGGGCTTGGATTCGCCATCGCGCTCGACGAGCGGCGCGGCGTGAGCTGGCAGATGACGGAAGCAGGACAATCCTTCCGCTCCTCGCCGCGTGCTACGGCCAAGGAGATTCTGGTTTGCGCCGGCTGCCATGCGCGACGCGCGCAGTTTTCCGATGATCCCGTCGATGTGGCGCGCTTTTACGACGCCTTCCGCCCGGCTTTACTCGACGCGCCGCTCTATTACGCCGACGGTCAGCAGCGCGAGGAGGTCTTCGAACATGCGTCGTTCCTGCAGAGCAAGATGTTTGCGGCGGGCGTCACTTGCTCCGACTGCCACGATCCGCATTCGGGCAAGCTTCGAGCTTCAGCCAACGAGGTCTGCGCGCAATGTCACGCGCCCAAGCTATTCGACCGGCCCGCGCACCACCATCACGCGCAAGGTTCACCGGGCGCGGAATGCGCCAACTGCCACATGCCGACGACGACCTATATGGGCGTGCATGAGCGCCGCGACCATTCGCTGCGCATCCCGCGCCCGGATCGGACGCTGACGCTGCAAGTTCCCAACGCCTGCGGCAATTGTCATGCGGACAAGCCCGCGGACTGGGCCGTGGCGGCGACGAAGTCTTGGAGCGCCGCTGCGCCCCGCGGCTTTCAGAGCTTCGCGGAAGTCTTCGCAGACGCCGACCGCAACGCCTCGGGAGCGGCGGCGGCACTCACGCGCGTCGCCGAAGACCGGAATCAATCGCCGCTCGCACGCGCTAGCGCCATCGCGCGATTGACGCGCTTTCCGTCGCGCACGTCGCTGGAGCTCGCCACGAGAGCCTTGTCGATCGACGATCCGCTCATCCGCTTATCCTCCATCGCAGTAATCGCGCAGGCGGATGTGGACACGCGCCGGAAAACGCTGGCGCCGTTGCTCGCCGACGCCTCGCGGCTCATTCGCATGGAGGTGGCGCGCGCGCTTGCCGGCGAGGCCGAAAGCGGCCTGACGGCGGACGAACGACGGCGCTTCGAATCCGCGTTGAAGGAATATGTCGACGCTCAACTCTTCAACGCGGAGCGCGCCGAATCCCACGCGAATTTAGGCGCGCTTTACGCCGTGCAAGGCCAAAGCGATTCAGCGCGCGCCGAATATGAAAAGGCTCTGGAGTTGGATCGGACGTTTTTCCCGGCGGCGATCGCACTCGCGCAAGTCCTGCACGCCAAAGGTGACGAAGGCGCCGCCGAGGCAACTTTGCGCAAGGCGCTCGTCGCCAATGCGTCGGAAGGCGCCCTTCACCACGCGCTGGGGCTGAGCTTGATCCGGCAGCGCCGCACCGACGAAGCCCTCCCCGAACTCGCCAAGGGCGCGACTCTCGCGCCCGACGACCCGCGTTTCGTCTATGTCTACGCCGTCGCGCTGCACGATCTCGGTCAACCGCGACAAGCGTTGGAGGTCATGCGTGGCGCGTTGACGAGATTTCCGAACGACGCCAATATTCTTTCGGCGCTCGTCTCCTACGAGCTCGAAGCGGGCGATGTGTCCGCGGCGCTGTCCCACGTCGAATCGCTCGGCGTTCTCGAGCCCGAGAACGAAGAGGCCCAGCGGCTATTGCGCGCTCTGAAGGACAAGGCGCGATGAGGCTGGACCCATCCGTTTCGTCTGAAATTCGCTCGAGCTCCAGACGACCGATCAGCGTTTCGGAAGCGACGTCTTTTCGTGCGGCAGCCCGCTGTCATCGATATCGAAATCGGGGTCGAACACCGTCTTGCCCTGTTCACCCACGAAGGCCGGCTGGGCCTTGATCCATTCGCTTGGCTTCTGCTGCTTCGCATAAGCGAGGAGACGGGTTTCGAGATCGTGCGCGACCTCCGGGTTCTGCTCGGCGACGTTCGTCGTTTCCCCGGGGTCGCGGGCGAGGTTGAACAGCTCCATCTTTCCCGGAAGGAGCGCGATTTTCACCAGCTTCCAGTCGCCCTTGCGGATGGCGCCGCGGAAGGCCTCCACGTCGATCAGCACGTCCTCGTTTGGGCTGGGCGCGCCTTCGGCGAGCGTCTTCCAAATGTCCTTACCGTCGAAGGGATGATCGGGACTACCCTTGGCGCCGGCCAGCGCCAGCAGTGTCGGCATGACGTCGACCATGTGCACCGGCGCCTCGACGACACGCGGTTTCAGCTTGGCCGGCCAGTTCACGAAGGCCGGCACGCGCACGCCGCCCTCGTAAATGCCGCCCTTGCCACCTTTGAGCGCTCCGTTTGAGGCCGGGGCTTTCGCGCCCTGCTCGATGCCGCCCTCTTCCGTGTCGCGTTCCTCTTTACTCTTGGAGCCGCTGGCGAAAAGGCCGCTCGTGGCGCCGCCGTTGTCGCTGGCGAAGAGAATGATCGTGTTGTCGCGCAGGCCCTTTTTGTCGAGCGCGGCGACGATCCGGCCGATCTGATCGTCGAGCACCGTGATCATGCCCGAATAGGCGCGCCGCTGCTTGTCCACGACGGATTTATAGCGGTCGATGTATTCCTCCGGAGCCTGATAGGGCGCATGCGGCGCGAGCGAGGCGAAGTAGAGGAAGAATGGCTTCTTGCCGTCCTGCTGGCTGATCAGCTTGACGGCTTCGTCGCCGATGAGCGTCGTGTAATAACCCTTCTCGTTCAGGAAGGCGCCATTCCGCTGCCAGTCGATGACGCCGCCACGCTCGCGGGTGAAGTAGTTCACCTCGCCCATGACGTTGCCGTAAAAATGATCGAAGCCGCGATTCTGCGGCCAGAATTTCCGGTCCGCATGGCCGAGATGCCATTTGCCGGTCATCAGCGTCTTGTAGCCTGCCTCCTTCAGCGCCTGCGGCAGCGTGCGCTCGTCCGTCGGCAGGCCGTAGGTGTGGCTGGGGAAAATCACCAGCGTCTGAAGTCCGTAGCGCATCGGATATCGCCCGGTCATCAGCGCCGCGCGGGACGGCGTGCACACCTGCTGACCATAAAACCCTTCGAGCCGGACGCCTTCCTTGGCGAGTTTATCGATGTTCGGCGATTGAATTTGCCCGCCGCGATAGCCGAGGTCGGCGTTGCCGAGATCATCGGCCATAATGAAGATGATGTTGGGCCGTTTGTCCTCCGCATGGGCGGAGGCAGGCGCGCATAGCGCAATCGCTGCGGCGAGAAGGGTGAGTTTTCTGTTCATGCGAGAGGCGCTCCCTTGCCCGGTTGCATCAGTCTTTCTTCTGTATTTTCAGTATCTGCGATTGCACGCCTTCTATGGTCTTGCCCACATCGGCACTCAGCCCGACTTGCCGGACCGGAAACTCCTTGAACGATTGCAGGTGCTGCATGGCGATGCCGAGGATCGGCGTGAGCACCCAGGTTTTGTGTTCGGCCATCTGCCGGTTGACGTCGCCCGTCTGACGCTCGAATGGGTCCATCAGCAGATTGGTGATCATCGGCCGGCCGTAATTAAGCAGCGGACTGTCCCACCGGTCGCCTTCCTTGGCGGAAAAGGTGATCTTGAACTGTTTGTAGCGGATCGCCGTCAGCACGGTTTCGTCATAGTAGAAAACGAAGTTGCGCGCCGAGTGATCGCTCCTTCCGGAAAACAGCGCCGTCTGGTCGAATCCGTCGAGATGCACTTTGAATTTGCGGCCGCCATAGGCCGTGCCCTTTGCCAGTTTTTCGACCGTATCCGGTTCGCCGGCGGCGGCGGCGAGCGTCGGGAGCAGATCGGTCATGTCGACGATTTCGCCGCTGACGCGCCCGCCAGGGGCGTCGGGCCAGCGAACGAGCGCCGGCACGCGCACGCCGCCTTCCCATGTCGTCCCCTTGTCGCCGCGGAACGGCGTGGTCCCGCCTTGCGGCCACATATATTGATAGGCGCCGTTGTCGGTCGTGTAGATCACGATCGTGTTCTTGCTCAGACCCAACTCGTCCAACTTGTTCAAGAGTTGTCCGACATGGCCGTCATGCTCCTTCAACGCGTCGCCGTACATGTCCTCGCGGCCGGCGCGAGATTGGTCCTGCGAGGCCTCCTTGAGATGCAGGAACACATGCAGGCGGGTGGAGGCGTGCCACAAGAAGAAGGGCTTGCCGTCCTTGGCGTGACGCTCGATGAAATCCAGGGACTTCGCCAGGATTTCGTCGTCGAAGGTCTCCATGCGTTTCGTCGTGAGCGGGCCTTCGTCTTTCGTCGGGCCTCCTGCCGTGCCGGAGATGACGCCGCGCGGATCGAATTTCTTGCGAAACTCCGCGTTCGTCGGCCGATCCGGATCTTCGAGGTCTTCGTTGCCATTGAGGTGATAGAGATTGCCGAAGAACTCGTCGAACCCATGCCGATGCGGCAGATGCTGTTCGAGATCGCCCAGATGGTTCTTGCCGAATTGCGCCGTGGCGTAGCCGTGCGTCTTCAAAATCTCGGCCAGCGTAATGTCTTCCTTTTGCAGTCCTGCCGGCGCGCCGGGGGTGCCGACGGTGGTCAGGCCGGTGCGGATCGGCAATTGGCCGGTGATGAAGGCGGCGCGACCGGCGGTGCAACTTGGTTGCGCGTAAAATGAGGTCAGACGTAATCCTTCTTGCGCCAGACGATCAATGTTGGGCGTCCGCACGCCCATGATGTCGCCGCCATAAGCGGAGACGTTCATCCAGCCGACGTCGTCGCCCATGATGACGAGGATGTTGGGCTTCTTGGCGGCCGCCTTCGTGGAGAACTCTTCCGCGCGAACGGGGCCGACGAAGAGGGCGCCAGTCAGCAGGATCGCGAAACCAGCAACCCATTTGTACAATCTCATCATCCGGCTCCGTTCGGTTGGCGCATGAAGCTATTTCAGTTCGACCGTGACGCTGTCGATTCTGCCATTGAAGGCGAAGGGGCGGCGGTCGAAATAATCGAGGGAGACGGGGGAACCGAGATCAACGCCTACGTCCAGCGTTTCGCTGGCGGTGAAGGCGCCCGCGACAGTGCGCTTCACGTCGACTTGACCGACCTCTGCGCCGTCGACCTTCAACACGACAGCCGCCGGCCCGCCGGGTTTGGCGATGGTCGTATCGACCTCGATCCGGTGCTTGCCGGCGGACAGCTTTTCCTTCGAGCCGCCGATGTAACGCTCGATGATCATCATGTTGTATTCGTACACGAGACGGCCGTCGTCCAAGTAGAGCGTCAGGCCGCCGCTCGCGCCGCCGAGCGCATAAAGAACGCCCGAGGCGTTGACCCCGAGTTCGGCGTCGACGACGACATGATTGCTCTCGCGCCCCAAACCCGGCGCGGCGAACTCCGGCATGCGCGTCGTGCTCTGATCGAAGCGCCAGCTCCTGTACGGCGTCGCGATGCGATCCTCGGGATGCAAACGCAGCCAAATGCCAGCACCGATCGGAAAGACCTTGTTCTTCTGCGCTTCGGAGAGAAACAACGCCTTCATTTTCTCGAGGCGCTGCGGCTCCTTCTGCGCGAGATTTTCGGCCTGCGAAAAGTCTTTCGTGATGTCGTAGAGTTCCCAGACGTCCTTCGCTGAATCCCAGTCCTTGAGCTTCGTGGCGGAGCCGGCGGTGTCCCAGGGGACGAGCGGCCCGAAGGTGCAGGCGTACCAGCCGTCGTGATAGATGCCGCGGCTGCCGTTGTTGTCGAAATATTGCACGTGCTTCCGCGGCGCCGCATGCGCGTCGTCGAAGCTGTAGGCCATGCTGACGCCGTCGATCGGATCTTGCGCGAAGCCGTCGACGACTTTCGGCGGTTTGATCCCGAGAATGTCGTAGATCGTCGGCGCGATGTCGTTGACGTGGTGGAACTGCGCGCGGGGCGTCTTGTCCGGCTTGATCCGCGCCGGCCAGGAGACCGCCATCGGATTGCGCGTGCCGCCGAAATGCGAGGCGATCAGCTTCGTATATTGGAACGGCGTGTCGCCGGCCCAGGCCCAGCCGGCGTGATACATGTTGTCGACCTTGGGCCCGCCGAGCGCGTCGAGTCCGCCGAGGCGATCGAGCGCCGCGACGTGCTGTTCGACGGTGCTGGGAATGCCGTTCTGCGCCAGGAGCTCGCTGATCGTGCCCTTCTGGCCCTCGGCGCTCGAACCGTTGTCGCCCCAGATGTAAAAGACGAGCGTGTTGTCCTTGACGCCCATTTGGTCGAGACCGTCGAGAAGCTTGCCGACCTGCGCATCGACATGTTCGGTGAAGCCGGCGAAGACCTCCATCAGCCGCCGCTGAAATGGGCGTTGCGCCTCGGGAATGCTGTCCCAGCCGGCCATGCTTTCCGGGCGCGGCGTCAGCTTGGCGTCGGGCGGAATCCAGCCCAATTCCTTTTGGCGTTTGAAAACGCGCTCGCGCAGTTCGTCCCAACCGTCGTCGAAGCGCCCCTTATATTTGTCCGCCCACTCCTTGAAGATGTGATGCGGTCCGTGTGCAGCGCCGGGCGCCCAATACATGAAGAAAGGCTTGTCGGGAGAGAAGGCCCTGTGACGCTTCATCCAGGCGATGGCCTTCTCCGCCATGTCTTCGCTCAAATGATATTTCGGGTCGTGGGGCGGTTCGATCGCGTTGAAGTTCTCGACGAGGCGCGGCTCCCATTGCGAGGTTTCGCCGGCGAGAAACCCATAGAAATAGTCGAAACCCACGCCCTCGCCGGTCGGCCAACGCGTGAACGGCCCCATGGCCGTCGTCTCCGTCGCCGGCGTGTTGTGCCATTTGCCGAAGGCGGCCGTCTTGTATCCGTAATAGCTCAGGACCTTCGGCAGCGTGGCAGATGTTCTCGGGATGACGCCTGTGTAACCGTCCCAATCGACCGCGCGTTCGGCGATGGTGCCGGACCCGACTCGCTGGTGGTTGCGCCCGGTGAGCAGCGCCGCCCGCGTCGGCGAACAAATCGACGTCGTGTGGAAGGTGTTGTAGCTGATCCCCTCGTTGGCGATGCGCGACAGGTTCGGCGTATGGATTGGCCCGCCATAGGTGTCGGGGAGGCCGAAACCAACGTCGTCCAACAATATGATCAAAATGTTCGGCGCGTTCTTTGGCAGATGCTCCTTTTCCACGCGCCGGCGCATCGTCGAGTCCTGGAGTCTCGGCTTGGCGATGCTCGCCGAAGGAGCCGGGGCAAAAGGAAGCGTCATTCCGTCATCGGAGGCCGCCGTCGCTTCGCTTTGAAAAATCACCAGCAGAATGCCCAGTGAGAGCAATGCCTTTGCGAGTTGGCGAGCGAGATATGGGATTCCCAGAAAATGATCGCTCACCCGCACCCCCCACGAAAAAGTTGGCCCGCTCCGCCTTGTTTAGCTCAGTTTTCGGTGAAAGATTGTCCGTCCGCGAGCAATTGGGAGAGAAATGTCTAGCACCGTCGCCTCCTGTGAAGTCGTCCGGCGCGCAGGATGGCTCAGCATCACACCACTGTCGTTTCAAAACGACGTCCTCGCCCGCTGCCACCTTCAAACTTTCAAGTCGGGAGAATCCATCTACCACGTCAACGATCCCCCCGGCGGCATGTTCGGCCTCGTGTCGGGCGGGCTCGGCGTCTCGATCGCGCCGGGCGAGCGCGAGCCTCACTTCGCGCATTTCGCGCGGCCGGGGGCTTGGTTCGGAGAGGCAGCCGCGATCACCGGACAACCCCGCCGCGTCGGGCTCTCGGCAACACGCGACAGTGAGCTGCTGCATCTTCCCTTGCCGGAGATACGTCAAATCGTCGGCGCAAATCCCGAGGCGTGGCGGCTTTTCGCCCTCGTGACGATCGGCCACCTCGATATGGCGATCGGGGCCAGCGACGATTTGTTGATCCGTGATCACGTCAAGCGTTGTATCGCCGTCCTCTTGCGTTTGGGGGGATGTCGAATGGGATCTTCGCCTGAGGCGGCGCCTGTTGAGATCGATGTCAGTCAGGAGGAAATCGCCGCGCTCTCCAACGTCGCCAGGACAACCGCCAGCGCCGTTCTGCGCGACCTTGAGGCGAAGGGCTGCCTCGAGCAATCCTACCGCCGCATTCGCATTCTGGCGCCTGACGCGCTGAGGGGAATGCTGCAAGGTTCACGGGCTAGTCGAGTCCGCTAATGGCGCGTAGCTGCCGAGTTGGCGGGATCGAAAATGCCTGCCAAGTTTCAGCCCGCCTTGCGTGACGTTCCGTCGATCGATGGGATCGGAACTCTTCGCGGTGCTCGGACGGCTATCATTGCCGCTTGCGCTCGCGCCGCCGACGCATCGCCAGCAGATCTCGCTCGAGCGAATGGCCACTACGTTCGATCCGACGCGCGAGCATGACGAACAGTCCGCCCGGAGAGCGGATTGGCGTACCGCCTGCCTGCTCGCCGTCGGCATGGCGCTGAACGATGAATAGACCGAGCAGGCCGGCATCGAGAAGCCCAAGGCGGGCCGAAGCCGACTCGAATGCGCGCTCGGAGAGACCGCAGGCACAGATCAATCCGGTGCCGATAGCCGCCGCACCCTCGATGGTATTGACCGGACCCATGTTCAAAAGCTCTGGACAGGCGGCGCTCCAGAGCGCCAGATTTTTGGAAATGGCCCGGTCTGCAGCCATCCGTCCCAGAGCAATTCGATCATCGATGCCATTCGGTTGCCGTCGAGCGTCCTGTCTGGACGACGCCTTCGCAGTTGCGGCCTGGGCAGCGGATCGAAGGCCGTTGAAATTTTCTATCGAGGATTCGGCGTCTTGTTCTGAGTGGCGGTCGCCATGGCCGGCATGCCCGGTCATCTCGACGGGCGAGCCGCCCGAATATTTCAGGGTGCGGGCGGTCTCGGCAAGCAATTCCCACGCTTCGATCGCCGCGGCATATTCCTCGGGCGAAGCGCTCTTCCCCGGCCTTGCGATATTCGCGGCGCGCGCCAGGATGTCGGCATGGCCGGGGAACGGATCGGCAGCGCATAGATCACGGACAGCGTTGCGGGCAGCGGTCAGGTCGTCGCGCAACTGACGACGCAAACGATCTTCGAGATCCAACGCACGCACCCGCTCCGCAAATTCCGAGGCGCGCGCATGCAGAGGCGCAAGATCGAAGCCGCGGGCATCGACGATTTCACCCTGTTCATTGGTGATGGGAAAACGTTTTCCGTTGGCGCTGTCGCGCATCACGACGAGACCGCGGTCGCGTAGCTTTCCGATCGCTCGACGGATGGTGCGCTCGCTCATTCCGGTTCTTTTCTCGATCCGCGCGTTCGAGGGCCAGCAGAGAAGACCATGTGTGAACTGTTGCTCGCCGAAGCAAACGGCGAGGAACTCGATCAGCTGGCGCTCGCTGCGATCGAGCCCGAGCGCGCGCACGGCGTCGCGCACGGCTTTGACGAGCGCCTTGCGGGTGACGGCGAACAGCGGCGCGTCGAACAGCTTTCTTGCGCACCAGTTGGCTTCGCAGTCGCGGCGGCGACCCGTCGCATTCGATTGGGCATGAATCATCCTTCGCTCTCCGCGCACTGGCGAAAAGCAGGCAAAGATTTTCCATGGCGCGAAACGCGCAAAACCTCTTGCGTCTTGCAGAAAGACCGCTAGAATTGCCGAACATGACTGGTGTTCGGCTTTGGAGGGATTGCCGTCCCTTCTGGCGAGCTTTTCGAGAGGTCCGGCCGTTGCGCCGGGCTTTTTCTTTTTGGCGCCTGCTTTCCCTTCTGTCGATCGAGGAAGGATAATTTATAGTTTAGTAGAATCACGATGGCTACTCGCCTGCGCCCGAACGGCGGCGTTTCCGGAGAAAAACCGTACTATCGACGAGGCATCCCTCGCCTTGGAAGATGCGCTTCCCAGGACTTTGCCAAATGTGCGACGCCGGAGTGGCGGGGGAAAGGCCAAATCGCCCGCCAACTCTCAAAGTGCACGACCCAAGTGATTCGATCCGTCAGATCTGCGTCGGCGCGACGACGATATCGCTCGACGCGTAAGGAGGCGGCGCCCCCAAGGCCGGAGAAGTCGATGCCGAGCCGCTCGCGCCCGACGACGCGACGACACCGCTGGCGGTGTCAGGACAACCTGCGTTCGACCCCGACGACGAGCAAGCGCTCTTTGCGGAAGCAAGGAGCGAAGGGTCGCTGCGAAGCTTCGAATACGCGCTTTGAACACCCCGCGCCCAGCCAGCCTGTTCCCCTGGCCGCGGAGAACCGTTGTAACAGGCCGAAAGACAGGAAAAGCCCGTGTCGCCACATCTCGCGTCGCATTGCCCGAGCAGTTTCATCCCGCCCTTGATGTTCTGCTCGTTGATGTCGCGATCGAAACCGAGGCTCTTGCCAGTCCGTTGCGTCAGCTGCATGGGGCCTTTGACGCCCGTATCGGAGCCGGCGCAGGAATTGAAGCCTTCGGACTCGTGATAGGAAACGGCCAGTGCGAGATCGACCGGCACACCCTGCTGCTCTGCCGCAGCGGTGATCATCGCGACATTTGTGGGCTGACTGCCGATCGCCTGCTGGAGAGAGCCCGGCCGGAATTGTGTTTCGGCGTGCAAGTTTGCCCCCCTGAGCCGGGGGATCGGCGTCCAAAATTGACCCCCTCGAGTGTGTTTTGCAGGTCTGCCCGCTTTGGCGAGAAGCGGGCGGTGGGGGATGCTTGTT
>Ga0265331_10000593_pt1 | contig 32186 bp, 37 predicted proteins | sample 41923metaG_FD_202088 | JGI IMG/M metagenome (GOLD analysis project Ga0265331, IMG submission 202088) | Rhizosphere microbial communities from Carex aquatilis grown in University of Washington, Seatle, WA, United States - 4-19-23 metaG | ecosystem: Host-associated > Plants > Roots > Rhizosphere... | reverse complement strand
GAGAAGGCTTTGCACCTGGTTGAATACTATAAAAAGAAGGGTTACAAATTCGCCCAATACTGGCAGTGGAGCGCTACAAATTACAGAAGTATTATTATGGCGAAAACTCTTTAAATTATTTACATAAACATAATCTTCATCAGAAAATGTACACTCCAAAACACTTTGAAGAAAAAGACAGGACCGAGCTTGTAAAATTTATGCGTGAGCATAATTTTGCGGCGCTTATTAATTATTCAAAGAAAAACCGTGGGCTACGCATTTACCGTTTATTATAATTGAGCATGATTCAAATATTATTTTAAAAGCGCACATGGCGAAAGCAAATCCGCAATGGGCGAATTTTGACAAAGACGGGGAAGTATTGGTTATCTTTCAGGAGCCGCATTCATATATATCGCCAAAACTATACGAAGATAAAGCGAGCGTACCAACCTGGAATTATATAGCGGTTCATGCTTACGGCGTTCCGAAAATATTACCGTCTTTGGAGGAGCGAATCAGCATGCTGGAGCTTTCATTCGAACATTTTGACGCCTCATTTGTTGAACAATGGAAAGGGCTTCCGGATGATTATCGCGGCAGGCTTCTGGAAGGTATAGTCGCATTTGAGATAGTTATCACTAATTTAGAAGGCAAATTCAAGCTAAGCCAAAACCGGACAGAGGGAGACAGGCAAAGAATTATTGAAGCCCTTGGCAGTTCATCAGACGAGGCCAAAAAAGGCATATCAAAATACATGAAAGAACGAACCACCAAAAACCTTAAAAACCGTTGATTTAAGCGCTTTTTTCTACCAGTTTTCGGGTATTCCCAACCACCTTTATTAATACTATTTTAGGTTCCATAAAACACAACAATTTATTTAGTTATAAAATAATAAAAGTCAGCAATATACGAAATTATGCCGGAGTATTTATATATGACTAATTCAAAAAACAAATTCAAGGCGGCTATGTCGTCCACAAATAAAGCGGTATTATCTGTGGCAAAATCGATTCTGGATGAAGCCGGTATTAATTTCACGTTGGCAAATACCAACGGCTATTCTGATATAATGGTATTAGAAGACGATTTATTTAAAGCGCGTAATTTACTTCACGAGCTTGAAGAATTAGATTTCGAAAGCAATGATTAAGTTTCCTCTGTTTTAAAAAACATAGTTTCAAGTCCCTCCGTAAAAAAATAATTCAAAATTATTCCATTATTTTTCAATTTTTAAGTTACTTTTAATATGAAAAAGATATTAGTATTAGGCGGAACAGGTTTCGTCGGAAGGATACTTACCGAAAATTTACTTAAGACAGATAATTCAGTTACATTATTTAACCGCGGCAAAAGAAATCCGGATATATTTCCCAATGTGAGGAAAATAACCGGCGACAGGCTGACGGATGATATTACCAAAATCGCAAACGAACAGTGGGATACCGTGATAGATTTCAGCTGTATGATGCCTGATAATCTTGAGAAGATAGTAGGTTTGCTAAAAGGGAAAGCAGGAAGATATATTTTTGTATCAACAGTGAGCGTTTACCCGATGGATGATCCTGGTTTCTGGAAATCACCTGTTAAGGAAGATGACGGGACTCTGGATTGCACTCCCGAACAAAGGAAAGATCCCGACGTCATGGCGACATATGGTCAAAAGAAAGCTGAATGTGAGAGAATACTTACAGCAAACGATTGGCTCGATTCGATTATTTTCCGCCCTGGTTTGATCTATGGCAGGTATGACTATACCGACCGTTTCTATTATTGGCTTTATAAAGTTGAAAAACAGGATAGAGTTTTGATGCCGGATGAAGGGAAAGACAAATTTACCAATACATATTCCGAGGATTTTGCGCAGCTTATTCAAAAAGCTATTGATGTAGAAAAGCATAATAAGATATACAATGCTGTAACCCATAAACCGGTATCAATTAAGGATTATCTGGACGCTTCATGTAAATTGCTTGATAAGAGCCCTAAGTTTATTAATGCTTCTTTGAAATTTCTTGAAGAGAACGAAGTTGGCGCTTGGAGCGACCTGCCCGTTTGGCTTGGCGGTATGGATCTGGTTGTTGATTTCAGCAGGGCCCTGAAGGATTTCCCGGTTTCATTCCATAGTTTTGAGGATAGCCTTAAGGGATGTATCGAGTATTATTCATCACTTGGCTGGCCGGAACCAAAAACAGGCATGCCTGTTGACAGGGAGACAGCGCTGATGGAGAAATTGGCAACGGAATAAAAAATTATCAAGTTGTATTTCACATCAAACCTGTCAGGTTTTTTATTAAATAGTTAAGGTTATTAAGTGTATAGCCTGCCATTAATTAACCAATAAAGCATAATTCGAGGGTATATGTATTGCAGCTGATGTCTCAAAGCTGCGCGTTTAATCACCCCAGTATTTCGCAACCTAAAGGTTGCGGCTACCGAAACATCCCGGCTAATTTGTATTTACGATTGACTTTTAATACTTTGTTTACTAACTTTGTAGTACAAAGTACTTTCTAACTAAAAAAGAAGTTATGGACAGCAACAGGGAACACTTAAATAATCTCAGCGAAATACGACAGCTGATGGAACGCTCTTCAAGCTTCCTTTCGCTAAGCGGACTTTCAGGCATCAGCGCGGGGGTAATAGGGATAATTACAACGGTAATACTGGATTACAAATTGGGAGCTTTTCTCAGTTACCAAAAGGATGTTTCTCTCACGGCTGAAAGAAGAACGGGATTTATTATCTTTTGCGTTATACTGTTTGCAGTCGTTCTTGCTGTAACATTTGGCTCCGCAATTTATTTCACAACGCGCAAAGCTAAGAAGAAGGGGCTGCCTGTTTGGGGACCAGCCGCTAAGAACCTGACCCTTAACCTGTTTATACCGCTGATAGCCGGCGGAATATTCTGTATAATCCTCGTTTATAATTACTTCGATTTCTTAGTGCTGCCTTCAATGTTGGTGTTTTACGGGTTGGCTTTGATCAATGCGGGCAAGTTTACATTTGGCGAGCTCAAATGGCTTGGAATTACCGAGGTTCTTATTGGCCTCGTCGCTTTGCTTCTGCTTGATAACGTTCTTTGGTTTTGGGGATTAGGTTTCGGAGTGATGAATATTGTTTACGGCGCAGTGATGTATTTAAGGCATGAGAGATGAAGGATATTCTCGAAAATATTAACAAGCTCTTTGAGAGTAAAGTGCGGCTCGGGATAATGTCGGTGCTGGTTGTGAATGACAGTCTTGATTTTAATTCGCTTAAGGAAATGCTGGACGTTACCGACGGTAATTTAGCCAGCCATATGACCGCGCTCGAAAAAAATAAATATGTAAAAGTAAATAAAACATTTATCGGCAAAAAACCGAATACATCTTATTCGGCTACTGCAAAAGGAAGGAAGGCATTTAGCGAACATTTAGACGCTTTGGAACAATTAATCCGCAAATCGCTTTGAAAGGGCGTAAAAATGTTTAATAAACTGAATAAGCCGCTTACCGCGCTTGTAATTCTGCTGGGGGTTTACAATTTTTTCTTTTGGAATGAAAAGCTTGGGGCGAATATTGCGCTCTTTTCAATACTACTAGCCGTAACTATAATTTTATTGAATCCGGGTTCTTTGAAATCGCGTAAGACATTAATTACGATATGCGCGGTCATATATTGCTGCCTAATGACGCTGCTGAACAATTCTGCTTTCAGCAAGTTTACTTTAATTACCGGACTAATGGTTTTTGCAGGATACGCACACCAGCCTGAATCAAAATCATTGTTTGCCTCATTCTTTACTTACATATCGACATATTTTATGATCCCGGTAACAATACTAGAAGGTTTCATAAAGACAAAGCAAAAAAATAAAGTACTCAGAACTTTTTATACAGCAATTAAACTTGGAGTTATTCCCATACTGGTGTTTTTTGTTTTTTACACAATGTACGCGGCGGCCAGTCCGAAGTTTAGTTTCTATTCCGATGATATACTTCAGCATATAAAAGATTTTCTTTATAATGTATTCAAAGATTACCCGGCGCTTAGGTTTGCATTTTTGTTTTTGGGATTTATACTTCTCTCAGGAGTATTGTATAATAAAAATATAGGTTTCTTTAAGAGATATGACCTGCTTTTCAGAGAAAAAATATTGCGCGATAAAACCAATAAGCTGGTTTGGCTTAATACCGGCAAACGGTATATCTCATCTCTAAGAATTTTTAAACCGGGAATGAATTCTCTTTTGACAGAATACAAAATTGGAGTCATTTTATTGATCCTGATGAACCTGCTTATATTGGGACTGAACATTGTTGATATTGAGTTCCTATGGCTGAATTTTGACCCATCCGAGATTACCGGTTTAGCAAGTTATGTACACCAGGGCACGTATATGCTTATTTTCAGCATAATCCTTTCGATGGTAATACTTCTTTTCTACTTCCGCGGAAACCTTAATTTTTACCGGAAAAACAGAATATTGAAAATCCTTTCGCTTTCATGGATTTGCCAGAATGTATTTATGGCTCTTTCGGTTGCATTAAGAGATTATTACTATGTCATTTATATCCATGCAATATCTTATAAAAGGATTGGAGTATTAGTGTATCTTTTACTTACTCTAGTGGGTTTGGTTACAATGATTTTGAAAATAACTCAGAAACGCTCGACTTATAATATTTTGAAGATCAATTCATGGGCAGTGTTTATTGTATTTCTGCTTATGAGTTCATTCAACTGGGATATGGTTATTGCTGAATACAACATTGCTAATCCGAACAGAAGCACAGTGGATATATCATATATCCTAAGCCTTGGAGATGATGTGCTGCCGCTGGTGGATAAGAACAGAGACCTACTTAATAATAAGACCGAAATGCAGCGTTGGAGTCCAACTGAACAATTTAACAATAAGAAACTGCGATTCATGAATGAACAGGAAAGTTACTCTTGGTTATCGTGGAATTTACCAGACAGAATGGTATATAAATATTTTAAGAATTCAGGAAATACAAATAACTACCAGGGAGTTAATAATGAAAATTAAAATTCTTTATTTATTTTTTGCAATTACTCTTTTCAGTTCCTGTTCAAAAGAAGATAAGGTTATAAGTTTAAAAGAAAATATTCATCACGATGATTTTGAGTACTCTGTGCAAAGCGTTGAAAAGTCTGATTCGATTGCCGCTATTAAGGCAAAAGGTACGTTTTACATAGTTACATTCCGTGTTGAAAACAAGGCGAAGCGGGTTAATCATGAGTGGGAAAACAGTATTGCCTATATAGTTGATAAAGACGGGAAGGAATATGAAAACTCAAATGAGCTGCAAAACGATCTTGCTAAAATAAAATTATTTGTCCCGAAGGTAAAACACAATACCCCGGCTGGTGAAACCGAATCAGCGCTGCTTGTATTTGACATACCCAATGATGTGAAAGAGCCTTTTTTGAAAGTCCGCGGCAGTTTCCTAATGGGCGATATGTTTGACGGCAACCGGTTTAAAAATACAAAAGTAAAATTATTCTGATAGTATCAGTTCAGTTTGCTGTCCAGAAAGTACGGGAGCATTTTTCTCCAAGAAGGCCAGTCATGCGGAATATCGTATCCCCACACATCAAGCTCATGATTAATCCCTTTGGAATTTAATACATTTGAAAGATTTTTAGATGCCTCAGGATTTTCATAGCTTCCCTGTCCCGTAGTAATATAAATATGTTTCTTGCTTTTTATCTGGTTAAGAATATTTTCGTCGTTCAGGTTTGAAAGATAATCAACAGGCGAATTAAAGTAAACGTTGTCGTCAAAATACCCTTTTGCATAATCCTTCAGGTCATATGAACCGCTCATAGCGATTGTTCCGGCAAACAGGTCGGGCCTGCGGAAAAAAGAATTGGCAGCATGAAGCGCACCGAATGATGCGCCGGTTGTGATAATCTGAACGCCCTCGCCGCACAGGCTCTTAATGAATGGAACTATTTCATTTGAAACATAATTGTTAAACTGCGTGTGCCGGATCGATTTATATTCCGGGTGCACATCATCATTCAGCCAGCTCTCGCTGTTAATGCTGTTTATTGAAAACGCTCTTACTTTTCCGTTATTAATGAAAGGAGATATTGAATCTATTAACTGGAATCTTTCATATTCAAGATAATCTGCCGCAGCGGTCGGGAACATTAGTAATGCGTAACGGTTTCCGGTTCCATAAACTGCTGTTTCCATTTCTCTGCTGAGGTTCGGGCTCCACCACTTATGAATTTCTTTATGCATAATGATTCTTTCCGGTTTTATTTTTTTTTGCGCTGTTAATTCTATAGGTAAGGTTACAAATCTACGAAAAACAGAGGGGAGTTAAAAGCCTATATTAATGTTAGAATTAAGTTAAAATGTTATGAACGTTTTATATCAATTTTGATTTGCAGGCGCCAAAGTGATTTAAATGAGCAATGAAAACCATGAGAATTCTGTTAAAACTGTGGATTTTGGATGAGTTATTCAAAAGTTGTTAAAGCCTTGTTTACAGTAAACTACAATAATTAAGTCAAAAAGAGCCCGGAATTCACAGTATTTGGTATGGCAAAATCAATAACTTATCTATATTTTAAAATCAATTCCACAAAATTTAGAAATTGTTTTTTAATAACGCTTCCTCCAAAGGGAATATGGAGTAATTTGAAATGAGCAAAAAAGAGAAAACCAAAAAAGAGAAGGTTCAAAAAGGAAAAATGAGCGGTCTTCAGAAATTTGAAATAAAATACACCGAATTAGAAAACGATATGAAAAAGACAAGAAGCAAAATGCTTAAGCTTCTTTCGAAACAGGCTAAAATGGATGTTCAGGATTATACACTCAAAGACAGGGAAGGAAAAGACGTAAAGCTTTCTGAAATGTTCGGGGACAAAAAGAATTTGATCGTTGTTCATAATATGGGTAAGTCATGTTCATATTGCACGCTATGGGCGGATGGTTTCAGCGGCGTTTCATATTTCATCGAAAGAAAAACTGCTTTTGCGCTGGTATCGCCGGATGCTCCGGATGTTCAGAAAGCATTCTCGGCTGAGCGCGGCTGGAAGTTCAATATGTATTCAGGGCAGGGATCCGAATTTATAAAAGACATGGGTTATGTTACCGATACAGGGTCATATTGGCCGGGCGCGTCGGTATTTCATAAACACGGCGACGGTAAAATAACGAGAGTCACGAAGACTTATTTCGGGCCGGGCGATGATTTCTGCAGCGCATGGCATTTCTTCGATATGCTTCCCAAAAACGGTGAAGCAAAGAATCATAACGAAAATAAATAATGAATACACAACTTAATGAGCTTGCTGAACAATTTGAAGATTCAAAGCGGGTCGTGAATGAACTTGTTTCCGGAATCAGCCCCGAACAATTCAATGAACGCCCTGCAGGCGGCGGCTGGTCTATCGGCGAATGCCTTGACCACCTTAACGTAACTGATACTGATTACACTTCACAGATAGAAGGAGGTATAAATAAGGCGCTAGAGAAGAAGCTCGTCTCAAATGGTTCTTTTAAAACGGGCTGGCTTGCGAAAACATTTATTAAAAATGTTGAACCTCCGGTAAAACGCCGCTTAAAAGCTCCTGGCAAATGGACGCCTCAGTCGAATATTCCCGTGGAGAAAACCGTGAACGACTTTATTGCTTTAAAAGATAAATATATTGAGCTTTTGAAAAGATCGGATGGAGTTAATATTGGAAAAGTGAAGATCCCGTCTCCCGCTACAGATATGATAAGGTTCCCGGTTTATATTATGTTCAGAATAAATGCCGCACATCAGAGACGGCATCTATGGCAGGCTAATAACGTTAAGAACGGTTTGAAGAAGTGAAACGAATACCCGTCAGACCGCTATAAGCGGGCAGACGGTTAACTTAAGTAAAAGTAAATTAAATTCGTCAGACCATATCGTTGCGGTTTGAGTGTTATAAATTAGTCGTTTTATGAGATTTGTTGCAAACGAGATTTATCATATTTATAACAGAGGAAATAACAGGAATGAGATTTTTTTCAATAAAAAGAATTATTCTTATTTCTTAAATAAATTAAGAGATCATTTCCTGGTTCATTTTGATTTACTTGCTTATTGTTTAATGCCAAATCATTTTCATTTACTGGCTTTGAGTAAAGAATCTATAGTTAACAAGAAGGCTATTGCTTCGTTTGCATTAATCCTGAGTTCTTATAGCCAGGGAATAAATAAGCAGGAAAAAAGAACCGGTAGTATTTTTCAAAAGAAAACTAAGGCAAAATCATTGGGGACAAATATCTCATACTTAGGCGCTTGTCTTCGATACATTCATCAAAATCCATGTAAAGCCAAACTAGCAGATAAGTTTGAAGATTGGGAATTCTCCTCATTTAGGGATTATGCCGGCTTGAGAAACGATTCGTTATGTAATATTACGACTTGCTTTGAATTACTGTCTTTTGAAGATAAGAAGGAGTTTTATGAATGGTCTAATTTAGGGCTGGATGAGGATCTGATTAAGAATATTTTTTAAATAATAGCTGTCTGCCCGCAAGTCCGCCAAGCGGACTTTAGCGGTCTGACAGGGAGACAAAAATATGGCGCTTTCAACGTTTAATTTTAAAAAGTGGATTGAAGAGAACAGGCATTTGCTCAAGCCGCCGGTCGGTAATAAATGTATGGTAGACGGCGATTTGATAGTCATGGTCGTGGGCGGACCGAATGCACGCAAGGATTACCACTATGACGAAGGAGCAGAGTTCTTTTACCAGGTCGAAGGGGATATTGTCGTAAAGATAATAGAAGACGGAAAACCGCGTGATATCCATATTAAAGAAGGCGATATGTTTTACCTGCCTCCAAACGTGCCGCACTCCCCCCAAAGGCCGGCAAATACTATAGGCCTGGTTATAGAGCGGAAACGTGATGAAGGTGAGCTTGACGGCTTCCAGTGGTATTGTGAAAATTGCGGAAACAAGCTGTACGAAGAATTTTTGAAAGTGGATAATCTCGTAACCCAATTGCCGCCAATATTTGACAGATTCTGGAAAGACCAGGATAAGAGAACTTGTAAAAAGTGCGGAACAGTTATGAATCCGCCTGAAAAGAAATAGAACTATTCAAGGATATATAATGCGGCGAGCATTGATAACAGGAGCTTCTGGCGGGATAGGGCTTGAGCTTGCGAAGCTTTTCGCAAAGGATAAATACAGCCTTATTCTGGTGGCTAGAGATGATGCAAAGTTAAAAAGCATTTCGGAAGATTTCAAAAAACAATACGGTACTGAAGTAAAAGCTATCGTCAAAGATCTATCCCAACCCGGCGCAGCACATGAGCTATATGATGAGATTAATCGCGATACTATTGAAATAAACGCGCTTGTTAACAACGCAGGATTTGGCGGCAATGGTAAATTTGCTGAGACGGATCTGAATGTGGAATTGGATATGATAGTGTTAAATGATACGGCTTTGGTAACGCTTACAAAACTGTTTTTACCGGGAATGATAAATAGAAAAGCGGGAAAGATCCTGAACGTAGCTTCTACAGCTGCATTTGTACCCGGAGCTTTCATGGCTATCTATTACGCCTCCAAAGCGTTTGTGCTGTCATTTTCTGAGGCTCTCGCCAGCGAGTTAAAGGGAACAGGCGTTACGGTTACTTGTCTTTGTCCGGGACCAACATCGACAGGCTTTCAAAAAAGAGCGTCGGTTGAAAATACTAAACTGCTGAAAGCTCAGAGCGTCATGTCAGCTGAAGCTGTAGCAAAGAAAGGCTATATGGCTATGATGAAAGGCAAAGCGGTTATGATACCCGGATTAATGAACAAGCTTAGCATCCAATCCACAAGATTTGCGCCGAGATTTGTGACAACAGCGATAACGAAGTGGCTTAATAAACAGAATTAATAATTACGAATTTAAAATTACGAATTACGAACTTTTAAAAAAATCATAATGATTATATCATATGAGGGAAAATATAGTTCTTGAAAAATCATTTAAGTTTGCAACAAGAATCATTAAATTATATTTATATCTAAAGAAAGAAAAAAACGAGTACGAACTGTCAAAACAGATACTAAGAAGCGGAACATCAATAGGGTCCAATGCAGAAGAAGCAGTAGCCGGTTACTCAAGAAAAGATTTTTCCGCAAAAATGGGAATTGCGTACAGAGAGGCGAGAGAAACAAAATATTGGCTTAGACTACTTCACGAAACAGAATTTATAACGACAAAAGTTTTTGATTCATCAATGTCAGATTGCGAAGAGTTACTTAAGATTATTGGCTCTATACAGATTTCACTTAAAGGCAGACATTCGTAATTCTTAATTTTTAATTCTAAATTGAATAAGGTAGACATACACACGCATATTCTTCCCAAGAACTGGCCGGACCTGAATGAGAAATATAATACTCACGGTTTTGTCACCATTGAGCATCACAAACCATGCTGTGCCAAGATGATGATTGGCGATAAGCTGTTCCGCGAGATTGAGGATAACACATGGGATGAACGGGTCAGGATACAGGAATGTAATAACAAGGGTGTGAATATGCAGGTTCTTTCAACAGTGCCTGTTATGTTCAATTATTGGGCGAAGCCTCATGAGACTTATGACTTATCAAGATATCTTAATGATCACATTGCCGGAGTTGTAAAAGAGCATCCGGATAGATTTATCGGATTGGGGACATTACCTATGCAGGATACTAAACTTGCCATAAAAGAGCTTGAGCGGTGCATGAAATCGCTTGCCATGGCAGGGGTAGAGATTGGCACGCATATTCATGGCAGGAATCTTGACGACGAGGGCGTAATAGAAATTTTTGAAGCTGCTGAAGAATTAAGCGCGGCTGTATTTATTCATCCGTGGGATATGCTTGGCAAAGACAGGATGCCTCAATACTGGCTGCCGTGGCTGGTTGGAATGCCTGCCGAAACAGCGCTGGCGATCTGTTCGATGATATTCGGCGGCGTATTTGAAAGGCTGAAAAAGCTTCGCGTGTGTTTTGCTCATGGAGGCGGTTCATTTCCGTTTACTTTAGGAAGGATTGAGCATGGATTCAATGTCCGCCCCGACCTTGTTGCTACAAAAAACAATGTAAACCCGCGGAATTACCTTGGTAAGTTTTATCTTGATTCACTAGTGCATGACGAGCTCTCGCTTGAATTCATGATCGATTTGATTGGGGAAGATAATATCGTCATGGGCTCTGATTATCCTTTTCCGCTTGGCGAACATGAACCGGGTAAGCTGATAGAATCGATGGCTGAATTGAATAAGACCGTGAAAGAAAAACTTTTGTGGAAAAATGCATTGAACTTTTTAGGGCTGAAGGAATCAATAATAAAAAAACATCATAACGCCTGAGGCTCTGTTTTTGGCTGTTGTTCAATTTTTGTTTCGGCGCTCTTTTTGAGCGCTTTTTTCTTATATGCGTTTATCCATCTTATATTTGTAAGACCCAGAAGGGCCAGGCCAATTGCGCCCCCCAGAATGAACCACGATTGGGTCCACGCGAACAAAACCAGCATGAATACAGAATAAGTAAAAGACTGGTATTTGGATAAATTTAAACCGAATAAGTGTCCAAAGGTAGCTTTGCCGGTAAATAGGTCAGGGTTCTTATTTGCAAACCTGTAAGTCAAAATATTGTTAAGGTGTCTAATAGTAACAAATGCGTACATTGTAAAAAATGCGCCATACACGCCGTAGTACCAGGAATCTCCTAAGAGTAATGATGCAAAATAAAAATACCCGGTAAAGAGTATCACAGAAAGCAGGTGCTTGTAATCGAACATTTTGAAATTATTAACATCCTTTTGCCACCTGGGATTCAGTTCGTATTCTTCTGTGAATATATGCTGGAGATAGACATTATCCCTGAGCTTCTTGCCAAGAAGCGTCAGGTAGAAATCTGCGAACATCAGCAGCGGAATACATATAATGGATATTATTCTTCCTGTCATAAGTCTGCAAAATAATAAAATTACAGGATTTAATCCATATTTATTCTTCAACTAATACCTATAAGTTATCATTTCTATTTCTTAATTTACGCGATAAATGGAAATTACGTTTAAGTTGGGCAGCCGGGATCTCAGAATTGAAACCGGCGAGCCTTTGGATATTTCGATACCATTAGAATTTAACGGCTCCCAGCCAAATTCATATGATGCGGACCAAGCATCATCAAAAGCTTGTGAGATTGGCGATTTTATAGGCGATACCCGCAGGGGAGGAAGCTGTAATTTTGACGAACTCAGTCTTATTCCGCATTGCAACGGTACTCATACAGAGTGTGTAGGGCATATCTCTGATGAGAGGATTTCAATACATGAAACATTAATAGATGTATTGATCCCGTCCGTTTTGATAACTGTTACTCCTGAAAATGCAATGAGCGCTTCTGATAGCTACACTCCGGAGAAGAAAGAAAGTGATTTATTGATTACAAAGAATTCAATTTTAAAAGCGCTCAAAGGCGCAGATAATCATTTCTTCGAAGGATTAATTATCAGAACATTGCCGAACAATGATTCAAAAAGATCGAGAAGATACATGGAACAGCAGCCGCCTTTTTTTTCGCTGGAAGCGATGGAATATATTTCAGAGTTAAAAGTAAAGCATTTGCTTGTTGATATCCCGTCTGTTGATAGGGCGTTTGATGAAGGGAAGTTATCAACGCATCATATATTCTGGAATGTGAGGCAGGGCTGTCATAATGTTGATAAGGCTAATCATTCAATGAATACGATCACTGAAATGATTTATGTCCAGAATGATGTTCCTGACGGCGAATATATGCTGAATCTTCAAATACCTGATTTTGTAAGCGATGCAGCCCCAAGCAGGCCGGTGATATTCAAAACATTGAAAAAAAACTAAAAGAATCTATTAAATAATCATATAATTATCAGAATGAATAAACTAATATTTCTAATCTTATTATTTTTTGCGTCCAATCTGGCATTCTCTCAATCAGGCGATACCTTAACAACCTCCAGCGGACTTAAATATATTATTACAACTAAAGGTAAAGGAAAAATGGCCATGAACGGATTGGCTGTTTCAGTCAATTACGTGGGTATGTTAACTGACGGAACGGAATTCGACAATTCATATAAAAGAGGGGAGCCGATCGAGTTCACACTGGGAGCCGGAATGGTTATAAGGGGCTGGGATGAAGGCATCGCTCTCATGAGTGTTGGCGATAAGATGAGATTGATTATTCCACCGGACCTGGCATACGGAGAAAAAGGCGCTGGAAAAGTAATCCCCCCAAACGCAACGCTTATTTTTGACGTTGAATTAATGAACGTGCACAAACCGCTTAAATCAATAATTGATACAATGCTGCAGGTTGCTGTGAATAAAAACATAGACGCCGCAATAGACCTTTATAACGATCTGAAAGATGACTATCCGAAAGATTATAATTTTAAAGAGAGCGAGCTTAATACTCTGGGTTACCAACTGCTTCAGTCGGGAATGAAGAAACAGGCGATTGAGATTTTCAAACTGAATGTTGAACAATTCCCGAAATCTTTCAATGTATACGATTCACTTGGCGAAGGGTATCTGAATGACGGCAATGTAAAACTTGCAATGAAAAATTATAAAAAATCGCTGGAGCTAAACCCGAACAACGACAACGCCAAAAAAATGATAGACCAAATGAACCAGAATAAATAAAACATGAAGAATTTACGGGAACCAATCGAAAGAATCGCTTCTATTGTTGGAACATGGAAGGGAAGGGGACTGGCAACGTTTCCCACTATCCAGACAACCGAGTACCTGGACGAAATTAAATTTGAATTTGTTGAGACCGATCTTGCCTTGTTTTTTGAACAGCGTACTTGGTATATAAAAGATAATAATAAGTCGGCGCCTTTACACTGGGAGAGCGGGTATATCTTATGCAAAGAAGAAGGTATTTATGTTTTATCGAATGCGCAGAATAACGGAAGGACGGAAGTTTTGAGCGGAAGCCTTTCAATGTTTTCGGGAAACACGTTTCATCTTGCGCTCACATCAAAAGCGATCTGTAATGATGAACGTATGCTGCGTACAAGCCGCGACATTTATGTGGACGGTGATGCGCTCAAGTATTATGTAAAAATGGCGATAAAAACCACTCCCGAATTCCAGAATCATCTCGAATCAACGCTGCTGAGAGTTAAGTAAATTATGAATCATAATTTTTCTAAATCCTATGCCGAAGCGCTTGATTCAAAGGACCCGTTAAAAGTTTACCGGGATAAGTTTTTCATACCCAAAATGAAAGACGGCAGGGATCAAATTTATTTTGCGGGAAATTCCCTGGGGCTTCAGCCAAAGATAGTTAGGGAATACGTTGAGCAGGAGTTAAAGGACTGGGAAACGCTTGCTGTTGAAGGACACATGAGCGCTAAACACCCATGGCTTCCATATCATGAATATTTAACAGACCAGACGGCGCATTTAGTAGGCGCCCTCCCTTCGGAAGTTGTGAACATGAACACGCTTTCGGTGAATCTGCATCTTATGATGGTGTCGTTCTACACCCCAACTCCCGAAAGACATAAAATTCTTGTTGAAGCAAATACATTCCCATCCGACTATTACGCAGTGCAGTCGCAAATAAAATTTCATGGGTATGATCCCGCAACATCGTTGGTAGAAATGAAACCGCGGAAAGGCGAGCAAATTATCAGAACTGAAGACATCGAAGAATTTATTGAAAAAGAAGGCGATTCAATAGCTTTAATTTTATTTGCCGGAGTAAACTACTATACCGGTCAGGCATTTGAATACGAACAAATTACAAAAGCCGGGCATAAAAAGGGATGTTATGTTGGTTTTGATATGGCTCACGGAGCAGGAAACATGGTTTTGGAACTGCACGGCTGGGATGTTGATTTTGCCGTATGGTGCTCGTATAAATATCTAAATGGCGGTCCCGGGGCAATTGCCGGAGCTTTTGTTCATGAGAAACACATTCATGATCAAAACCTGCCAAAATTTCTTGGGTGGTGGGGACACGATAAAGCCACAAGATTTTTAATGGAGCATAAGTACATTCCTATCCCGACAGTTGAAAGCTGGCAGTTAAGCAATCCGCCAATCTTACAGCTTGCGGCTCTAAGGGCGTCGCTTGATATGTTCGAGGAAGCGGGGATAAAAGAGCTCAGAAAGAAGAGCGAATTACTCACAGGCTATGCCGAATATCTGATAAACGAAAAGAATAACGGGACGATAGAAATAATAACTCCAAAGGAAAAAAATCAGCGGGGGTGCCAGCTATCATTAAGAACAAAAAGTAATGGCCGTGAAATACACAATATGCTGAACTCCGCCGGCGTTATATGCGATTGGCGCGAACCAGATGTGATAAGAATAGCGCCTGTTCCGTTTTATAATACATTCAGGGATGTCTGGAATGCGGTAGAAATTTTATTTAAAAATGGATAATAAAATTACAATCATAGGCGCCGGTCTGGCAGGTTCGCTGCTTTCAATTTATTTGGCAAAGCGCGGATTTGATGTAGACGTTTACGAACGCCGCCCCGATATGCGAATTCATGAAATTGGCGGGGGTCGTTCGATCAATCTTGCCCTTTCAATGCGCGGCATTCATGCATTGAAAGAAGTCGGGTTGTACGAAGAAATAAAAAGGATCGCTATACCTATGTACGGAAGAATGATTCACAGCGTGGATGGGTCTACATCACTTCAACGTTATGGTAAAGACGACTCGGAGTACATTAATGCAGTTTCGAGGGCAGAACTGAACAAAAAGCTTATGGATTTAGCTGAAGAGTATGGCAATGTAAAATTTCACTTTGAAAGCCGCTGCCTTGGTATGGATTTCAATAATGGAGTCAGCCTTTATCATAATGAAAACGACGGGAAGGGTTTCACAGTTAAGTCGGAAGTTACAATTGCCACAGACGGAGTTGCTTCACCTGTCAGAATGGAAATGCTTAAACTTCCAAGATTTGATTTTGCGCAGGATTACGAGAATTACGGCTATAAAGAGCTAACGATTCCGCCGGGCGAAAATGGCGCATTCTTAATGGAGAAAAATGCTCTGCATATCTGGCCAAGGGGTTCATTCATGCTCATTGCTTTGCCAAATCTTGACGGCAGTTATACATGCACTCTTTTCCTGGCATATGACGGGGAACATGGCGGGGATAACAGCTTTGAGCGCCTGGATAATGAAGAGAAAATTAATACGTTCTTCTCCAAATATTTCCCCGATGCGGCTAAGTTAATGCCTGAATTTGCCAAAGAATTTTTCGGTAACCCTACGGGCAACCTTATCACAATTAAGTGTTATCCATGGTGTGTTGGCGGCAAATCTGCACTATTGGGCGATTCCGCTCATGCCATTGTTCCTTTCTTCGGGCAGGGTATGAACGCCGCGTTCGAAGATTGCTCATATTTAAACGTTTTAATTGAAAAACACACTGGTGATTGGGATAAAATATTTGATGAGTACCAAAAAATCCGCAAGCCTAATGCCGATGCTATAGCAGACCTTGCGCAGGAGAATTTCGTTGAAATGCGCGACCTTGTGGCGCAGCCGCGGTTCCTGCTTAAGAAGAAAATCGAATCGGAGCTTTACAGGCGCTTTCCTCAAAAATTTATGCCCAAGTATTCGATGGTCACGTTTCATAGAATTCCATACAGGGAAGCTTTGGAAAGGGGAAGAATTCAGGAGCGCATACTGAATGGGCTTTCTGAAGGGATTAATAATGTGGATAAAGTTGATTGGGAAAAGGCCGGGAAATTAGTAAACGAGTCATTATCTGATTTAGAGTTTCAATAAAATTTGATCTGCTTATAAAAAAAGGGAGATGTTTAGTCTCCCTTTTTCATTAATCTCAAAAATTTATTTACTTTTCATTGTTACTGCTGATGGTTATATCGCCGCCGGGCATGTGGGCAGCCGCAACATTCTGCAGTATATTCACTTCGTTAAACCCTGTTCCCGAAGGAATGCTCCCGTAAAAAAGTGTCAGGAAAAACGGCGTTTGCGCGGTCCTTGACTTCGGTTCCAGCGTTATGAGAAGTTTATATAAGCCGTTGTTCAGACTATAGGAACCGGTTCCGTCTATATCATGCAATCCGCCCCCGGGGCAGTTGGCCTGAAGCCAATCCTGTCCGGGTTTAACCCATGAAGCGCCGCCTGTGCCGTTGCATGAAGTATAATTGTCTGCGCCGCCCGCATTCTGGAATCTTCCAATATTATAAATACCATGTATGGTATCTCTTGAATCAACAAGATAAGCGTGATATATCCAGCCAAGCGAATCGGGAATAGTTGCGCACGAAATTCCCTGGTTGTTGCCGGAAGAATCGGTAGCAAACCATACGCCTTTTGACCATTCCATTGAAGGAGAACCTGCAGTTGGCGAAGCCAATATAAATTTGGCTTCATCTGTTAAGAACTGAGTGCCAATAAGTCCCAGAGCTGTATAATATTGCATACTGAAATTATAAACATAAACTGAATTAACTATTGTTTTCTCGCCGCCCATAATAACCGGGCCGTTTGGCAATGTATCGTTATCGGGATTTGGTTCAACTGTAATAATAGCGTCAACGCCCTGGGTCATATCAGGTGTGAAATTAAATTTGAATTTCATGGGGGCTCCCGATAAATCAACTATCTGCATTGTTTCAGCAATATTGAATTTGCCCATGCTGCAATATCTGGCTGCATTGTGCCCGCTTCCGCCAAAATTAATGAACAACTCATATGTCGCGTTTTCACTTGCGCCAAGAGGCATTAAACCGCCCTGCGATAATCCGGCGCTTGGAGAATGAGTTACAATTCCTGCGTCGTCACAGCCAAAATAAAATATTGGTAGAGCAACAAGCAGCAGGCAAATAAATAATGTCTTTGTTAATGTTGTCATGTTTGGTTAATTAGTTAGGAATTAATTTTATAATGTTAATTAATATTACAATCTAATTTCGAATCAAATAATGCAAGTTTTTAACGATTTTCAATAATAATAAGTAAATCACTACTTACAATCACGATAAGATAATATGAATATTATTAAATGTCGCTACCATATATACGGTATCATTAATAAAACAGTAATCTAATTAAGCTAACCATAAAAAAATAAATAAATTACCCTCTTCATGGTATCAAAATTTGGGCGCTATATTTTAATTAATCGAAGTATTTTAATTGAATACCACCTTCAGAAGGACTTCATTTCAAGACAAGAATTAATATTTTTTAAGTATGTTAACTTATAGTAAATACTGCTAAATTTGTAAATTAGGCTTATTATATGAAGAACATTGCAATTTTTGGCTCTACCGGCTCTATAGGAAAAAATACACTTGAAGCGGTCAAGAGCCTGAACAGGAACGGGTACCCTGTGAAAGTGAAATACCTTACAGGGAATTCGAACACTGATGCGCTTTGTGATCAGATCAATGAGTTTAAGCCTGAGGCGGTAGCAATATTCCGAAAGGAATGCTATGATGATTTGAAGAGCCGTTCTTTTAACAGCGCCTGCGAGATATTGTTTGGGCAGGAAGGAATAAAAGAAATTGCACGCAGAAATGATTATGAACTGGCTGTAAATGCGCTGGTAGGTTTCAGCGGTCTTATACCAACTATCGAAGCGATTAAAAGCGGAAAGGATATAGCCTTAGCAAATAAAGAATCACTTGTAGTAGCGGGCGAACTTATTATTGACCTTCTTCGTAAAACAAAATCGCATCTGATACCTATCGATAGCGAACACAGCGCTATACTGCAGTGTATACAGGGAGAGTCTTATAATAAGATATCCAGACTTATACTTACCGCTTCCGGGGGTCCATTCAGGGAAAAATCGATTGAACACATGAAAGGCGTTTCATCAGAAGAAGCGCTGAACCACCCCAACTGGAAGATGGGTAACAAAATTACGATTGATTCAGCAACGCTGATGAATAAAGGATTTGAAATTATTGAGGCTAAATGGTTGTTTGATATAGAAGTGGATAAAATAGACGTTATGATACACCCGCAGTCAATAGTGCACTCGATGGTTGAGTTTGCAGATGGCTCGGTGAAGGCCCAGCTTGGCGTGCCGGATATGAAGATACCGATCCAGTACGCTCTGACATACCCGGACAGGATACATTCTGACTATCCTCGGCTAAAGCTGGAGGATCTCAGGAATCTTTCATTTGAACGCCCCGATTTTGACAAGTTCGAATGCTTAAAGCTTGCTTATGATGTCATAGGCATGGGGGGGTCTTACCCGGTTGTGCTGAACGGTTCAAATGAAGCCGCGGTTGAGTTATTTTTAAATAAGAAGATTAAATTTTTACAAATACCATATTTGATAAGATCGGCCCTCGATAAGCACAGCAATCATAACAAACTGATTCTTGAAAACATTATTGAAATTGACAAGTGGTCAAGAGAGTTTGTTTATGAATCTGCGGCGTCGTTGAATTAATAAATGTTCTTTAAAGTTTTAAAATTTAATAATAATAAATACGGTAAGCTTCGGAAAAGATATGTTCGTTTGTTCTTATTCTTGCCGTTCGAATGGAGCAGTAATTTAATATGAGCGTTGTAACAACAATCCTGTATTTTCTTTTAACCATTGTAATTCTTGTATTCGTACATGAGTTCGGGCATTTTATCGCCGCGAAGCTCTGTAAAATGAAAGTCGACAAGTTTTACTTATTCTTCGACTTTTTCAATCTAAGAATTTTCAAGTTTGTTAAGGGCGATACCGAATACGGTTTAGGTATATTCCCGTTTGGCGGATATGTAAAAGTAGCCGGTATGATAGATGAAAGTATGGATAAAGAATTCCTTGAAAAGCCGCCGCAGCCATGGGAATTCCGCTCCAAACCGGTTTACCAGAGAATGATAGTAATTACCGCAGGCGTAATTATGAACACATTGCTTGCCTTTGCGATATTTTATTCTATCGCACTGTTCCAGGGTAAATCAAGAATGGAAACTACCACAATAGGTTATGTTTCTTCCGGCTCGATAGCTGATAAGTCGGGGATATTGACCGGCGATAAGATCGTTGCAATAAACGGCCGCCCGATACAATACTGGGATGAAGTGCGCGGGAATATATTGATTGAAAACATGGGCGAGGACCTCGACCTGAAGATCGAGCGCGGCGGGCAGGTAAAAGATATTGCGATACCGAAGTCTGCTTTGCGGGATATGAACGAGCATACTTTCGGGATATTTCCGACAAATATGAATCCTGAGATACAGCAGGTTGTGGGCGATAAACCGGCAGGAAAGCTTGGGCTCGCAATCGGCGACGTGATTACCGAAGCCAATGGAGTGAGAATTACGCACTCTCAGCAGTTTGTGGATATGATTAAGTCAAGCGCCGGGAAAGATATTAATCTGAAGTGGCAGAGAAACGGCTCAGAAATGAGCGGTTCAGTAAAACCTGATGCGGACAGCACAATTGGAATTGGAGTAGGCAAATTTACAGGCAACATTAAGACTATAAAATACGGAGTTATTTCAGCGATACCTGAAGGCGCAAGCGACCTGTGGAATTACGGCGTTGTGCTGTTTTTGAAATCCATGTGGAAAATTATCAAGGGCGATATTCCTTTTTCAAAAGCTGTGGGCGGGCCTGTTAAGATAGCGCAGTATGCGGGTCAATCAGCAGAAGGCGGGCTGTTTTCATTCCTGGGATTTATGGCAATGCTTTCAATCACATTAGCCATTATAAATATACTTCCATTTCCGGCGCTTGACGGAGGGCATTTTGTCTTTCTTGTTTACGAAGCAATCTTCCGCAGGCCGGTTTCGCATAAGATCCAGATCGTTGTGCAGAATGTCGGGTTTGTTATTCTGATGTTGTTTATGGCGTTCGTAGTTTATAATGATATAATACATATCTAATAGAAAGTTCATAAAGTTTGTAAGGTTCATAAAGTTAAAAACGTAAAACGTAACAATAAATATTAGAGAAATGGAAATGGCTGATTGAGAGATCGGCCATTTTTTGTGGGCAAATGTTAAAGAGATGCTTAAATTAAGTAGACAGTTTTGTTCGTCACTCATCCGATGAACTTGAGTCATCGGATGAATTTTCCCGCTATTTCACTATTTCACTAGTTCATTATTTATCTTGCCTGGACGGGCAGCATACCGCCGACTATGAATTGCCCATTGATAGCCTGAATATCAACCGGTATCTTATCGCCAAAAATATTCCTTCCGTTTACATATTTTATGTCAACCTGCAATTCATCATCCGCACTGATCTTTTTCATATTCACGGGAATCTCGCTTCCGGAAATACCTGAACCATTAATTGATTTAAAGTTTACCGGCAGATCGCTGCCCGAAATATTTGACCCGTTAATTGATTTTAAATTCACATCCTGCACAGTTTCATATGCATTCAGATTTTTGGGACCGAAATAAAGATTCACAACTATTAGGACCAAACAAACGGCAATTGTTGTAAGCACAACTTTGGTGTATTTATCCAGTGTAAATTTGATGTTTTGCGGCATAATTCTTTAATATTCCTTTCTTTTATGATTCTAAAATTTCTACTATGCTAATGTTAAATCAACTGCATTAAATTTGAAGCTATTATTAGCTATATTTGTTAAAATAACGCATTTAAAACAAATTTTAAACACAAAGAAGGGTATTACAGCCAAGTTATGGTAAATTTAAGCGTATTATATGTTTGTTGAGAGTTTACTGTTTGAAATAATATTTGTTCTCTTTATTGTACTCCTTAATGCGTTTTTTGTTGCCGCGGAATTTTCGATCGTTAAAGTTAGATCGACACAGCTTGATACTCTTGCGAAAAAAGACAACCAGCGCGCCAAAATTGCCAAGAAGGTTGTATCGAATCTGGATAAGTATTTATCTGCAACGCAGCTTGGCGTAACAATTTCATCTCTGGCTTTGGGATGGATAGGCGAGCCGATTTCTGCAAATCTATTAAAGCCGGTATTTGCCTTGCTTAACATTACAAATCCGCAAACTATTCACACTCTCGCTTTGACTTTCGGTTTTGTTGTTATAACCTATTTGCATGTGATACTGGGCGAGCTGGCTCCCAAATACATTGCTATTAAATACGCAAAGAGAGTAGCTCTTACATTGGCTGTCCCGCTTAATATTTTCTATTTGGTTTTCAAGCCGTTCATCTGGGTTTTGAATGTATCATCAAGATTTATTGTCAGGATACTTGGCATTCAAAGCGTAACTGATGTTGAGCGGTTTCATTCAGAAGAAGAATTGAGATTACTTATTGCGGAAGGAAGACAGTCAGGCGCTATCGACCAGACAGAACACCAGCTTATTGAAAAAATATTCGAATTTAACGATAAGCAGGCGCAGGAAATAATGGTTCCCCGCAACCGCATGGTCGCTCTTAATATTGAAGACTCGCGCGAGGAAATATACCGCGTTGTAACCGAAGAGGGGTTTTCAAGGCTGCCGGTTTATAATGATACAACAGATAATATAATCGGAGTGATCTATACAAAAGACTTAATTTCGGCGGCTGAACACCGTGAGTTAATTACGCTACAGGATATAATCCGCCCCGCTTATTTTGTTTCATCAACAAAACAGATCGGGAATTTGCTGAAAGAAATGCAGAGGCACCGCGTTCACATGGCAATAGTGGTTGACGAATACGGCGGCGTGGAAGGGCTGATTACAATTGAGGATATTATCGAAGAGATAGTCGGCGAAATACAGGATGAATACGATGTGGATGCGCAGGAAGTTATCCCCGAAAAAAGCGGCGTTTATCTTGTGAACCCGATAATGTCGGTCGAGGATTTCAATAAAAGATTTAACGATATAATCCCAGAGGATACTGATTACCAGACTTTAAACGGATTTCTTCAGAAAGTAACAGGACATATCCCCGAAGTTTATGAGAGAATAGATTACAAAGGAATGAGTTTTGTAGTGACTAAAAAATCAGGCAATATGATACTTCAGGTAAGGGTTCAAAAGATTTAAGTAATGTCCGTTATTCCGGATCCTTGTGTTTAACAGTTCTAATTTTATCCAGAAGGCTTTTAAATTCCCTGCTATCCTTATAACTTGCATAAATATAATAGGCGGAACCTGCAAAGAATATCGCGGATACTATAATTCGCGGGTAAAGCGTCATGTTAAAATAATAGGCGATGAACATTATTACGGCGGCAGGTATTAGAAGCGCCAGGATTTTTTTGTGTTTATAATCAACCGGATAATACTTTTGTGCGATCAAATAAGTAAGGAGAAAGATCAGGAAATTTGCAAACATGATACAGAACGCTGCGCCTACCGGCCCGAAATACGGGGTAAGCAAAAAATTCATCCCGATATTTACAGCTGCGCTTATAACAGTTATCCATATTGTGTGCTGAAGCTTCTTCGTTATGTTGATCCCAATTACGACAATAAAAAACGCGCTTGAAAGAAAAACGCTTGTGCAAAGGAAGGGAACCACAGCCCTCGCCGCATAGAAGTTAGGCTGGGTAAATACTTTTAGAATATCGATAGAGAACATTGAAATAGCGAAAACCAATACAATATTCAGCAGAAAGTAAAGCTGGTAAACTTTTGAATATATCTCTTTTGCGTTCTCCTCATATTGTATATCCATAGAATACGGACCCCACGCCATTTGCAGCGCGCCGCCAAATATGCCTACTATTGCCCCAAGCTTTGCGCCAACAGCATATATTCCGACTGCGGAAAGATCGTTATAATGAGCGATAAAATACCGGTCAGTTGAGTTCAGCACCCAAACAGCGACCCCTGTGCCTATGAGCGGGAATCCATAGCTCAATATCTTTTTTACCCATAAATGAGAATATTTATGGCCATACCTTTTGAAAACATAAAGCAAAGTAAAAACAAAGATCAGCCCGTATGATATTGCCTGCGCCATCAGAGCGCCGTATACGCCCTGGTGCAGTATTAATACGTAATAAATAGTAAGTAAAATATTTATGAGGACCGAGGCGGATGAAAGTATTGTATATAGCCATACTCTGAACTCAAATCTGAGCAGGTTAAACAGGAAAGAATGAAGCGACTGAAATACGATCGAAAAACCCGTTATTACAACAAACAGGCTTAAGTCTTTACCAAAGATTAAATGCGAAATATAAGGCGCCCCGAACGCTATGATTAAGAATCCGGCCAGCGAAAATAAAAGGCGCGCATAAAGCGATGAAATAATTATTACTGGGCGATCCCCGGCATATTCTTTACGGAAATAGTAATAACCCACCGCAGTATCAGTGCCGGAAATTATGAGGAACGAGCTGACAACAACAATTGTACTCAGTAAATCAAGTATCCCGTAATCTTCTGTTGTTAATACCGCTGTGTAAAGCGGCAGAAGAAAAATCGAAATTGATTTGCTTAGGTAACCGCTAAGCCCGTAAACAAACGACTCTTTTGCAAGTCTTTTTAAACTCAAATTAGGATTTCCCGGTTGTTATTGATAATATATACCTGAAGTATTTAGAAAAGTCATGCTACATTACTGCAAAATTCCAACCTATTGTTCCGGTTTGTGAAGGTAAAGTTATGCAGGCTTTTAATAAAAAAATATACTGTAGTTTTTCCTAAATGCAACGCTGTAACCCGAAAAAAAACATCGGGCATACAGAATTATAAGGATCACTTAAGTAGCAGATCCTCGTAGAACTTAGCTACTTTTTTTGCGTCGTGGTATTTCTCAACGTATTTTCTGCCTGCTTCGCCGATCCCCGCCCATGTCTCCGGCGACAGGAGGAGATTTTTGAGAACATCATATATCGTATCCGGATTTGTATTAATAACAGGGCATCCTTCAGGCATATCGTACATCAGGTCTTCCCTCATGTAGCAAACAACCGGCTTTTTGAAAGCCATTGCTTCAAGCGGCAGAAGGCCAAACCATCCCTGTATCAGCTGGTCGACAATTATATCAGCTTTTTTAATTTCTTCATAAAGCTCATTTATTGTTACTCCTTTTACCAGCCTGCATTCAAAATCAAACTCGTTTTTAAGCCTGTCCACCGCGCTTATAAAATATTTTGTTCCTTTATAACCCGGGTTACTCGGCGCGTGAAGTATCACCGGCCGCTTACTTTTCCCGGCAGGCGGCGGTATTTCAAAATCTTCCAGATTGATAGGTTGAATAATCTGGATATAATCGCGTTTCAGATTATGAGCCAGAGCTCTATCGGTTACGATATAATCAATGCGTTCTTCTATTTTCCTTGTTCGAAGCGGTTTGGTTTCAGGGACACAGTCGACAAAGTTTTTGTATTCCTGGGTACACTCGTAGCATGATGAAAACGGAATATTGAGCTGTTTGGTAAGTTCCGGCTGCTGCACGTCGCAGCCGATAAACGTCATCAACGTCTTCTTTCCGAAAAAACGAAGAATTTTCAAATCCTTGAAATCTTTGATAAAAGTTCTTGCAGTGATAAAAATGAAGGCGTCATATTTGAACAGGCATTTCAGGAGAAGATATCTTGAATAAATTCGCTGACCCCATTTAGATTTAGGGCGTTTAATAACGATAGCGTCGGATTTCTCGAAGTTGAAAGGATGAAGAACGCCTATGTAGAGATCTGACTTGATACCAACTTGTCTGAGTCCTTTCAACAGCCTGGAAGCGTATCCTGCAGAATTATCAAAACCAATAAATATTTTCTTAGACATTAATCCTGAAAGATCTTCCTCCCGGCGTCGGGAATATCAGATATCTTAAACTCGAATACTGTATCAGGCAACGACCACTCGTCAGTTTTACCGCCCTTAAAATTAAACGACTTTGAATAAAGCGCCATGTTTGACTGGCTTAAATAGATGAGATGTTTATGCCCGCTTTCCGGGATGCCTTCCAGTATCCCGCAAAGCACGTTCCTGTTAAGCTCACCACCGAGTATGTAATCATGCCACGCTATAACCGAACTATCGTTTTTCAAAAGGCCAAGCGCATTTTTGGAATCCTTCTTTACATAATCAAACGAATGGTTGCCGTCAACAAAAACAAGTTCGAATTGCTTTTGGTAAGGGACGAAATCGAACTTCATGCTGTCCGCCTTAAGATGCTTTATGTTTGGGCATTTTTTTGAAAATCGCCCGAATATTTCTTTCGGAATGTTAAATTGTTTTATGTCGGGGTGGTCAAAAGGAATATCAAGAGAAAAGATCTCAACTTCTTTTCCGGCGTTTTCAGCCATGTTATATGCAGATAGACCAACCCACGTGCCGATTTCAAAATATTTTTTTACTCCCAAAGCCCGTGCAATTCTGCACAGAAAGTAGTAGTCGTTTATTGGCGATGAACCGTTCATCAGATCGGAAGTGATCGAAATAGGTTCACCGGAATCCGGAGTGGGATACAACTTCATTAATTCTGAAAATCCTACAGATGGCAGCGATTTTATTCCGTATTTTTCCAGAATTTTATCAACTTTTTCCTCGTACAAGATGTGATCAGCAGCGTTTCGGAATTCTTTTTTCCTGTTAAGAAGCGTTTTTATTTTCTTTAATTTTCCCGGCATTTATGAATTTCAGTTCTTTTCTCTGTTAATTGATCGGTTGATTTAATCGCAGTATAAGACAAAAATAGCTATTATTGCATGAATATAATATACAGTCCCCCTATTTACCCTGCGATAAAAGCTTATAAGTTGAGTTTCGAACATCAAATAGGTCTGCTATCATGAAAAGGTCAGTTTTATTTCGTATCTCTTCGATTTTCCATCCCATTTTCAGAAATAGGATAATAGAGCCGTTATTATGCTTTGGCCAAAATCCTTCCTGGTGAGTAAATCCATTATCCAGGCCCGTTTGGCAAAGCTTAATGATGTGCAGTTTCGCAAAGTTCAATCCTCTTGTATCCTTATGCGCATAAGTACAATGATTATGTATAATATCGCCGTATACTGATGAGAAATTTAAAAACCTGATCTCTGCTTTATCATTCAGGATAGTAAAACTGTACTTCCATTTATCATTTAACCCGTTTAGGAAATATTCTTTTGATTCAGCTTTCCATCCATATAGCCCGGCATATTCCGTTCTGATTCCGTTTACATGAGCCATAATATCATCGAGCCTGCTTTTGAGGAAGTCCTCGGTTATCAAAACAATTTTATGCCCTGATTCAGCCAGCTTCTCATCTACAAATTTGTGGAAATCAATATTGTTATAATCCATAATTCTTTTTGTACGCTATCATTTTCAAAACAAATATTTTAAACGGCAAGAGCCGAGATATCTATCATTTTATATGTATCCAGCTTGTTCGTCCTGCAGTATTTCAAAAGGCTTATCAGTAAGTCTCTTGTTCCGGGGACTTCGTTGTTGCGGTATGTAATAAGCTTATCAGGCTGCTGGCTGAATCTTTTAGCCTCTTTATATCGAAATTTATTTTCAGTGTTAAGATAAATGTGAATAGGATGAAAGTCGAATATATTCAACCCCGTATCCGCCAGGTCGATCCTGCTTGATTCAAAGCTATAACCATATGCCCAATGAACGTCGTCTTCCCAGTTATACGGAATGCACACCATGCCGTTCCACAGCTTAAAAGGTTTTAATCCCGTTTGGTAAGGCACAAAATGATTTGCATCGTAAACAAGCCTCCTATCGGCGTATTTCTGTTTTATGTGCGTGCTTTGAAACATGGAATGCGACCTGACGCCTTTAGCGTCAGGGTGGATATCGATTATGTCATCAAGGATGTCTTCAGCTGATTTGGCTGAATCTCCCTGCAATAACGGGTTGAAATCGGGATGCAGCGCAATTTCGAAAAGTTTCCTGTTGCATTTTGCCAGAACTTCCGAATGGTGAGTCGAAAAGAACGTGCACTTTATACCATATTTTTCAAAGAGCGAAATCGTATCAGCTAAAACGGCTTCGGCCGCCCAATCAACGTCGCATGTGAAAGAAATCATTATCGATATTTTTCCTGTTTACTCGTTTAAAGTTTTACTAAATTACTAATAATTTTAAAAATAATTTGGATATGAATTAATGCCAAGCTCTGATACTGCGCAAATTTCCACTATTGTTGATTTGATTCAGATAATCGATCCGAAATCTATACTTGATGTTGGATGCGGATTCGGTAAATACGGGTATCTTTTCAGAGAATATCTAATGGGCGACCTTTGGGATAAGAACAGAATTTTGGTGAACGCCGTGGAAGGTTATGAAAAGTATATTACAGATACACAAAGAGCCATTTATAATGAAATATTCCTGTGCAATGCCATGGATTTCCAGGTGTATCTTAAGCAAAAGTATGATGTAATATGTATGATCGATGCTTTTGAGCATTTATCCGCGCCTGACGGGGAAAAATTTATAGAGAATGTTTTAAAGAATGCAAAATATCTTTTGATATCGGTGCCCCGGTTTGTCGGGCCGCAGCACGGATTTACTGACGATCCAAACAAATTTGAGTCGCATCGTTCTTTTTGGACCAGGAAAATGTTCAAGACGATGGGTAATTGCTTAATTATGCCTAACAATGCCCGTAAAACCATTGCATTATTTTCTAACGATGGCCGTTTTGCGGATTCAATAATGAAATTCCGGAGCAAGAAATTTTATTTGAAATTCATGCCTTACATTATGGTTGATGGCTTAAATTATATGAATTGGTTTTTACGGAAAAATAACAAAGAAGAGTTTTTACAAAAATCTGATCTGGAAAATGATGGGCGCTCCCCGGGAGCCGGTTAATATTCCTGTCCTTCCGATAGTATCCTGAGGCTTTCGCTTCCGCAATTGAAGATCAGATCCAGAACCGACATGTATGGCTGGAATACTTCGCTGTTGAACTGCTTATATACCGGGTGTTTAAAGCTTTGAAACCTGACTTTTATTTTTGCCTCTTCAAACAGTTCCATCTGCAAATAATTCTTACCTTCGCTTCCTGAAATATACGTGTCTGCTTTCACGTTTTTGCATATGTCAACAAGCGCTTGTGTGCTGAATGTGTCAATGGGCGGCATATCAGAATTACGAACAAATTTTGTTTTAAGTCCTAGAATGTTTGCAATAGCCTGAATCAGATCCAGGTTTAAATCGGCTATATAAATATAGTCTTTTGAGTAGATCTCTTCGAATATCGCCGAGTATTCTTTAAAGTGCGGCGCGCCGCCGTATACGCTGCGAAGTGAAAACCAGTTTTTTTTCAGAGGTTTTTTTGTAAGGTCAATTTTTACTTCATTAATTTTTTGTCCGAAATTATGGATGACAGGCGCCGAGATCCATTGCCAAGAGTTTTTAATGCAAATCCTGTTCCTGTTCTGCCAGTCGTTCTTCTTAAACTGAGTTGTGTCGTAGATAACAAACACGTCAGCCTGGTTCGCTTTTTCGAAAAAACCGATATATGGAAGATAATTTGGCTGGTGTACTGTGCAAATCAATATTTTATTTTCACCTTTTTAAATTCAGCGGTTATTCAAGCACAATTTTGATAACTTCAAAACCTTCCACGTATTTATCATTTAATAAAATATCGAATGCTCTGTACTGGGCAAGACCCCTGATAGCTCTATCAGCCATATATCCTTTGCCTCCCTGCGACGAGTGCACCTGCACCGCCTGAAGCTTTAAATGAATGTAATCAGAAATATCCACAAAGAAATTAGGCACAAAATTCCTTGAAGTGCTGGGCGTTTCATAGGCGTACACTTCATTAACCAGCCTGCAGGCAACCAGAGACGCATAAAAAGTCGCCCTATGGTCCTGATGCGTGTCATTCCCGGTCGGGATGAAAACCATTGTGGGGTCGATCTCCTTTATATATTTCTCGATAACCGTTATGGTTTCCAGCCCTTCTGAAATATACCTGTCACGCAGGCTCTCAAAATGAAGCTTGGCGTTTATAAGCCCGGCCGATTCTTCAGATTCTTTGATCCTGTCATCCATAAGCGTGCCGCCTTCTCCCTTTGTAAGAACCAGGAAATGAACTTCGTTGCCCTCCTTTACAAACTTAGCCAAGCTGCCGAAGCAGCCAAGTTCAATGTCATCAGGGTGGGGTCCTATAGCTAATATTTTTTTCATATTATATATCTTTGATTAATTATTCATGTTTTTTTTCATTATTTCTTTAAAAACCCCATCGGCGTGGGCCGCCATAGCTTCATATGAATAATACTCCTCAACGCTCTGCCTAAGGTTTTTGTATTCATCCCTGTGATCCAGAACTTTTAATATTGCCGTTTTATAGTCATCCAGAGAAGCAGGCGTTTCGCCGATCTCATCTGCATTAGGGCCAAGATAATTCCGGAGCGAATAAGATACAACAGGAGTATTGCATGCGATGCTTTCCAGCGGCGCTATGCCGATGCCTCCAAAATTATCTTTTCTAAGCGCCATAAGCACATATACATCAGAGGCGCAATAATATTTATACAATTCGTTGTTCAAAACCCTCCCGATAATTTTGGCTCCGTATTCTTTTGCCATTGAGTAATATTCTTCACCCCAGCTTCCTTCAGGTTCGTTGCCTGCTAAAACAAGCTCAACTTCGGGCCTTGAAGACCGGATATCTTTCCAAATATCCAGCAGTTCTCCAATTTGTTTGTATTTATACAGCTTGCCGACATATAAAAGATATTTTTTATCAGGATCCCAGCCTAACTGCTTCCTGGCATCATCTTTTGGAATAATTTTGAATTTTCCTATATCAAGCCCCGCTGAAAAAATAATATATTTCATTAAAGGAGCCGACTTCTTTACATAAGGTATTTCGTCATAATCGCAGAGAAGAAAATAATCAATGTTTTTAAATGTAATCTTCTCCGCCCATATGCCTAACAATGCCCTTAGTTTTTTCAGGCCGCTTTCGGTTTCATACATAAAATAGGGCGACCAGTCTCCGTGATGCGTTGTAATGATTTTCTCTCCCCTGAGAAAATAAGCTATCTGGTAAGTTTGCCAGTTGTGAGTGTGGACAATGAATATGATCGGCGAACTTTTCTTACACTCTTTCTTCAGCTCTTTAATAAAAGCTCTGGAAAAATGCCCCAGCTTATTTATCCTGAAAGATTTGAAGACTCTGTATTTCAGCCCGTCAATTTCTTTTTCGTAATACTTTTCTTTGCAATAGCTATCAACGCGCCAGGTTTCAATTTTATAATTTTTCAGGTACTTATGGAAGAGATTTGCGAAAGCCGGCCCGAATCCGTAGGTAAAAAATCTGGCGCTATCATCCGGCTGCTTCGGAAACTGGCTCGGTTCATAATTGAAACTCAGAACTAGAACTTTCTGCATTATTTACAGTTTCATGTGATATATTTCAAACGCTTCGGCATATTCCAGCCCGAACTGGGCGCCCCGCGAACGCATTAATCCTTTCATGACTTCTTTTGAAAAATAATATCCGCCGCTCTTAGTGGTTGACCATTGTGATTTATAAAACTGCGCCGCTTTGATCTTCTTTTCAACAATTTCATTTGTCAGTTTAACGTGAAGCTGCGGCCTGAAATTATAGCCGCTCCTGATAACCTCGTATCCTAAAACTGTCTTTTCCCTGAATAATCTTATCGCTTCATCGGCAAGCACAATATGGTCCTGGTGTATATCGCTTACAGGCGGAGTAAATATAATATCAACGTCTCCTTTTGAAGCAATGTCATAAAGTATATTCCTGATCTTGGACCTGTAATCATGAAATATTCTTGTTGGAATATCAAATACCTTAAGCGGTATCTTTTCCAGTCCAAGAAATTTCATTGATTTATCTTTTTCTTTCATGTTTCTCATTTTTCCGTCTTCATACCTGTCTGACATGACGTAAATTCTCAGGTTAATATCTTTAAGATATTTGAGTATGGTTCCGGAGCACCCGACCTCGAAGTCGTCAGGATGGGCGCCGAACACAATTACATTCTTCTTCTTTTTTCCGGGTTTATTTGAAAAAACAAATTCAGTCATAATTTATTATGATTAGAAGGCTTCTTAGATTGCATTAACCTTTTTGTTATTATGAAAATAGTGAAGTTTATGTGCATTATCAGCAGAAACAGATAGAACAGCGATTTGAAGATAAAATAATTCTTGCCATTTTTCACAGTCGGCGTATTATTTGCGTACATGTATCCGTCATAGGCAAACTTTGCATAGAAAACGTGAATGATCTTCTTAAGCAAAAAGTTCGGCTGATAGTTGTTTTGAAAAAATACATTTTCATAATATTTAAAAT
>Ga0265331_10000592_pt1 | contig 32283 bp, 32 predicted proteins | sample 41923metaG_FD_202088 | JGI IMG/M metagenome (GOLD analysis project Ga0265331, IMG submission 202088) | Rhizosphere microbial communities from Carex aquatilis grown in University of Washington, Seatle, WA, United States - 4-19-23 metaG | ecosystem: Host-associated > Plants > Roots > Rhizosphere... | reverse complement strand
AAATGTGCCCAAAGCGTCCCGTCCCTTCGGGTTGCTGCCAAAAAGCGCGTCTGCTTTGTTGCTCGGCTTGCGAAGATTCACGATATTCGCTGCGCCGCGCGCCGCGCATCCATCGCTTTTTGGCTCGGCAACGCATACGTGAAATCAGGCCCGACAGGCTCCTACACTCCGAGGTGACGGTGCAGCAGCTCGGGCTGTGCGACGAGCTCCGGCCCCGAGCCTTCGAACACGACGCGGCCCTTGACGAGGATCACGTTGCGGTTCGCGATCGCCGTGATCGCCTTGTAGTTCTTGTCGACGATCAGTGTCGCGATGCCGTGCGCGCGGATCTCGTCGACGATGCGCCAGATCTCCTTCGCGATCTGTGGCGCGAGTCCCTCGGTCGCCTCGTCGAGGATCAGCAGGTCGGGGTTCGTCATCAGCGCGCGGCCGATGGTCAGCATCTGCTGCTCGCCGCCGGAGAGCTGCCACCCGCCGTTGTCGAGCCGTTCGGAAAGCCGCGGGAATGTCCGCATCACGCGGTCGAACGTCCAGTCGCGGCGGCCGTCGGCGCCGCGGCGCGCCGCCATCACGAGATTTTCGCGCACCGTGAGGTTCGGAAAGATCCCGCGGCCCTCGGGCACGTACGCGATGCCGGCACGCGCGACGAGAAACGGCGCGGCACCGGTCATCGGAGTGCCGCAGACGAACACCTCGCCGTGCCGCGGTCGCACGATGCCCAGCATGCTGCGGATGAGCGTGCTCTTGCCCATCCCGTTGCGGCCCATCAGCCCGACCGTCTCGCCGCGGTCGATCCGGAAATCGATGCCGTGCAGGATGTGGCTCGCGCCGTAATAGGCGTGCAGCTCGCGCGCCTCGAGGATCGCCTCGCTCATTTGTGTGCCCCCGCGCTTGCGGCCTCATTGGCCAATTCGGCCGCTGCGCTGCAATTCGCGCGGCCTCCGCGCCGTTCTGCAATTTGCATTGGGGTTGGAAGTCGGCCGCCCCCCGCGCCCGCAGACGCGCCCTTCGGGCCTGGGCTTCGCCCCGCTCGCACCGGCGTCCTCGCTCCTTGGCTTCGCCCTGCTCGCACGGGTGTTCGGGGCTGCCCGGCGGCGCTCATGCCCGCCGTGCTCCGGATCGCGACGTCATCCGGGTGCCTCGTCGCCGAGATATGCGCTGCGCACCGCCGCGCTCGCCCGGATCTGCGCCGGCGGGCCGCTTTCCAGCACCTGGCCGTTGACCATCACGGTGATCGTGTCGGCGACGGCGAACACCGCGTCCATATCGTGCTCGACCAGCAGGATCGCGTGCTCGGTCTTGAGCTTCCTCAGCAATTCGATCATCAGCTGCGCTTCCTCGGCGCCCATGCCGGCCAGCGGCTCGTCGAGCAGCAGGACGTCCGGCGCGGTCGCGAGCACCATCGCGATCTCGAGCTGACGCTGCTCGCCATGCGACAGCGCAGACGCGATCATGTCCGCGCGTGCCGACAGGCCTGCGGCGTCGAGGGCGCGTCGCGCGGCGTCGCACACGGGCACCTGCGCAAGCGCATCCGACACGATCGCGAACACCCGCGGCGCACGCGACTGGGCGGCGAGCCGGCAGTTCTCGAACGCGCTGAACGCCGGGAAGATGTTGGTCTTCTGATAGCTGCGGCCGATGCCGAGGCGCGAGCGGCGATCGGGCGGGAGCCGCGAGATGTCGCCGCCCTTGTAGAAGATCCTGCCGGACGACGCCGGAAGGTCCCCGGACAGGAGGTTGATGAGCGTCGTCTTGCCGGCGCCGTTCGGGCCGAGCACCGCATGCAGCCGCTCCCGGTGCAGCGCGATCGCCACGTCGTTGACCGCGGTGAGACCGCCGAAGCGTCGCGTGAGGCCCTGCGTCGTGAAGAGAGCGTCACTCATCCGCGCTCTCCCCAATGCGCCCGGCGTGCGGCCTCGCCCCGCTCACTCATTCGGCGGCCCTCCGATCAGCTTGCGCTGGAAGCGCTGCGCGACGCTCGCAAGTCCGCCCGGCAGGAAGATCACGAGCGCGATGATCGTCGCGCCAAGCAGCAGCTGCCAGTGCGTCGTCACCGCCGAGTAGATCTCCTCCATCGCGACGAACGCGAACGCGCCGACGACCGCACCGATCAGGCTGCCCTGGCCGCCGAGGATCAGCATCAGCAGCACGTTGCCCGACTGGTGCCACGACAGAAGCTCCGGATTGACGAACCCGAACTGCAGCGCGTAGAGGTAGCCCGCGAGACCCGCCAGCGCGCCGGCGATGCCGAAGCTCGCGAGCTTGTAGAGGTAGACCGGAAACCCGAGCGAGCGCATCCGGTGCTCGTTGCTTCGAATCCCCTGCAGCGCGCGGCCGAAGGTCGAGCGCAGCAGCAGCCGCAGGAAGACGAAGACGAGCGCCAGCAGCACGAACACGAAATAATAGACGTGCGTCGCATTGGCGAGATCGAACGGCACGAAGGCGCCGATTGCCGCGGTCGGCTTGAAGTTCATGCTGATGCCGTCGGAGCCGCGGCCGAACGCCGTGTCGTGGAACACGAAGTAGAACATCTGCGCGAAGGCGAGCGTCACCATGATGAAGTAGATGCCCTTGACGCGCACGACGAAAGCGCCGACGGCGAGCGCGGCGATGCCTGCGACGGCGATCGCCACCGGCAGCGTCAGCCAGAGATTCGCCGCCTCGTACTTTGGCGCCATCAGCCCGAGCACGTAGGCACCGACGCCGTAGTACGCCGCGTGGCCGAACGACACGAGGCCCGTGTAGCCGACCAGGAGGTCGAGCGACAGCGCGAAGATCGCGAGGATCATCACCTTGGTCACGAGCTCGGTGTAGAACGCCGAGCCGGTCAACGGGAAGAGCGCGAGCAGCAGGACTGCGACCGCCAGCGCGATGCGCCGGCGGGTCAAGCGACGGACTCCGGGCTGCGTTGGCGCGGCGTCGCGACGGACGGCCGGCCGCTAGATGCCACGGCGAAAAAGCCCTTCCGGACGCCACAGAAGAATCGCGGCCATCAGCAGGTAGACGGTGACGCCCGCGGCCTGCGGGATCAGCACCTTGCCGAACGTGTCGGCGAGACCGATCAGCAGTGCCGCGACCAGCGCGCCCCACACCGAGCCGATGCCGCCGATGACGACGACGACAAAGCAGATGATGAGCACGCTCGTCCCCATGCCCGGATAGACCGACGACACCGGCGCCGCGATCATGCCGGCGAACGCGGCGAGTGCCACGCCGAGCGCGAACACCAGCCGGTAGACGAGGTTGATGTTGAGGCCCAGCGAGGCCACCATCTCCCGATTCGAGGCGCCGGCGCGGATCATCATGCCGAGCCGCGTCTTCGCGATCAAGAGCCACAGCAGCACCGCGAGCACGATGCACACGCCCGACATGAAGAGCCGGTAGACCGGATACGAGAGCGTCTCGGTCAGCGGAATCGACCAGTTGAAGATTGCCGGCACGTTGACGCCGTGGACGTCGTTGCCGACGATGAGGCTGCGCAGTTCCTCGAACACGAGGATTAGCCCGTAGGTGAGGAGCACCTGCTCCAGGTGGTCGCGCTTGTAGAGGCGGCTGAAGAGTGCCCATTCGAGGAACACGCCCAGCGCCATGGACAGCACGACGCCCAGCACGATCGCGACCAGCAGGCTTCCGGACAGCGTCGACAGCGAGAACGCCATGTAGGCGCCGATCATGTAGAAGCTGCCGTGGGCGAGATTGATGATGCCCATGATGCCGAAGATGAGCGTCAGCCCGCTGGCGACGAGGAAGAGCAGCAATCCGTACTGGACGCTGTTGAGCAGCTGGATCAGGAACGAATAGAAGTCCATCGCGCGCCGCGCTGCGGCTCCCCGGAAACGAAACGCGCGGACAGGCGCTACGCCTGCCCGCGCGCGAAGTCTACACCGGCCGCGTCAGAGCTTGCAGCCGCGCGCCGGGTCGGCGAGCGCCTTCACGGCAATGCCGATGACCTTGTTCTCCTTGCCCTCGACCTTGCGCAGGTACATGTCCTGCACCGGGTTGTGCGCCTTCGACAGCGTCATCGGTCCGCGCGGGCTGTCGATCTTCGCGTTCTCCATCGCGGCGATCAGCTCCTTGCGCTTGCTCGTGTCGCCCTTGACGGCCGCGAAGCCTGCGACCAGCAGCTGGCCGGCATCGTAGCCCTGGACCGCGAACACGTCGGGCTCGGACTTGTAGGCCTTCACGTAAGCGGCGCGGAACGTCTTGTCCTTGGGCGTCGCGAGCCCGTCCCCGTAGTGCAGGGTCGTCTGGATGCCTGCCGCCGCCTCGCCCTGTGCCTCGAGCGTGCCGTCGGTCAGGAACCCGGGGCCATAAAGCGGAATAGTGTTCTTCAGGCCGGCTGCGGCATAGTCCTTCACGTACTTGACGGCACCGCCGCCGGAGAAGAACGAATAGACCATGTCCGGCTTCAGCGCCGCGATCTCGGTCAGGTAGGGCTGGAACTCGACCTGCGGGAACGGCAGCGCCAGCGACTTGATCACCTTGCCGCCGCCCGCCTCGAAGGCCTCCTTGAATCCGTTCACCGACTCGTCGCCCGCCGCGTACGACCAGGTGAAGGTGACCGCGGTCTTCTTGCCCTGCGCGAGCGCGACCTTGCCGAGCGCGTAACCCGGCTGCCAGTTCGTGAACGAGGTGCGGAAGATGTTGGGCGCGCAAAGCGGCCCGGTGATCTCGTCGGCGCCGGCGTTCGGGATCACAAGCAGCGTGTTGTTGTCGCGCGCGACCTTCGCCATCGCCAGCGCGACGCCCGAATGGACGGTGCCGACGAGCACGTCGACCTGGTCGCGCTTGATGAGCTTGTTCGCGTTTTCCGGCGCCTTGGCGGGATCGGATTCGTCGTCGACGACGAAGTACTCGATCTCGCGGCCGCCAAGCTTGCCGCCGTTCTCCTCGATCGCGAGCTTGAAGCCGTTGGTGATCGCGTTGCCGAGCGCCGCATACGTGCCGGTGTACGGCAGCATCAGACCGACCCTGACCTTCTGCGGCGCCTGCGCATTGCCGGCGACGGCAAAGAGGCCCGCGGCGACGATCGTCGCGGCCGCGGCGGCAAACGCGCCGAAGCGCGGGGACTTCCGGAATTGCATCATTGCTTCCTCCTCATGGCATTTGTCGTTCTGGACCTGCAGATGCCTCGCCCCGGCGCGGATCTTCATGCCGCCCGCGCGCGGAGCTTGAACCGCTGGATTTTACCCGTTGCCGTCTTCGGAAGCTCGTCGATGAACTCGATCCAGCGCGGGTACTTGTACGGCGCCAGCTGCGTCTTCACGTGCTGGCGCAGCTCCTCCGCCAGCGCCTCCGAGCGCTCCCGCCCGGCTTTCAGCACGACGTAGGCGACCGGCTTCGTCAGGTGCTCGCCGTCCTCCTTGCCGATGACCGCCGCTTCGAGCACCGCCGGGTGCGTGATCAGCGCCGCCTCGACCTCGATCGGCGACACGTAGATGCCGGAGACCTTCAGCATGTCGTCGCTGCGGCCGGAATAGATGTAGTAGCCGTCGGCGTCGATCGAATACTTGTCGCCGCTCCGGGTCCACGGTCCCTGGAACGTGCTGCGGCTCTTGTCGCGGTTGTTCCAGTAGCACATCGCCGCCGTCGGGCCCGAGATCTGCAGCTCGCCCACTTCGCCGGGCGCCACCGGCGCGCCATTGTCGCCGAGGATGCGAAGCTCGTAGCCGGGCACGGGCTTGCCGCTCGTTCCGTAGCGCACCTCGCCCGGACGGTTGGACAGGAAGATGTGCAGCATTTCGGTCGAGCCGAGGCCGTCGAGGATCTCGACGCCGAAACGCTCGGTCCAGCGCCGTCCGATGTCCGCCGGCAGCGCCTCGCCTGCGGACGTGCAGCGCCGCATCTTCAGCTCGCCGCGGGCGGGCAGGTCGGGACTCGCGAGCAGTGCGGCGAACAGCGTCGGCACGCCGTAGAAGATCGTCGGCTGGTGCTTCTTCAGGCGCGCGAACACCGCCGCGGGCGTCGGACGCTCCGCCATCAGGATGGCGGTGGCACCCACCGCCAGCGGAAACGTGAGGCCGTTGCCGAGACCGTAGGCGAAGAAAAGCTTCGCCGCGGAGAACACGACGTCGTCCTCGCGCAGGCCGAGGATCGGCTTCGCATAGAGCTCCGCAGTCTCGATCAGGCTCGAATGGATGTGAACGGTGCCCTTGGGCGCGCCGGTCGACCCGGACGAGTAGAGCCAGAAGCACATGTCGTCGCAGGTCGTCTCCGCCGCCGCGAAGCCCGTGCCGGAACTCTCCATCAGCCGCGCGAGCGAGTGATGCCCGGCCGCGACATGCTCCTCGGTCGCATCGGAGACGACGACGTGCCGCAGATGGGCCAGCTTGCCGAGCAGCGGGGCGAACGCGGGAAGGAGCGCGGCAGAGACGACGAGCGTGCCCGCGCGGCTGTCGCGCAGCATGTACTCGTAATCCTTCGTCGTGAGCAGCGTGTTGCCGGCGACCGGAACGATGCCGGCCTTGATCGCGCCGAGAAAGGCGGCCGGAAAATCGATGGTGTCGAGGAGGCAAAGCATGACGCGCTCCTCGCGCGCGATGCCGAGTGCGGTCAATGCATTCGCGCACCGGTTGATGCGCTCCGCGAGGTCGCCGTAGGTGTAGCTGCCGCGATCGTCGATGAAGGCGGTCTTGCCTGCCCGCCCCGCGGCGAGGTTGCGCTCGATGAGGTCGTGCGCCGCGTTGTAGTCGCGCGGCACGTCGACGTGCGGCGGCACCACGCGATGATCGGCATTGCTCAGCGACGGCATCGTGTCCCCTCCTTCGGCCCGCGACCGCCGGTGGCGGCGCGGCATGCCGGCTCCGCGGGCGAGCGCGGACGGCTATGTCTTCGTGAATTCGATCGCGCCCTGCGGCAGCAGGTAGAGCACCAGCGCGCGACCGCCTGCGACGGCCGGAACGTGCGCGCTGTCCGGTCCGTAGACCACCCAGCCCGCGCCGTGTCCATCGAACCGCGCCGCCGCGTCGATCGGCATCACCAGATCGATCTCGCCGTGCGGATGGCGGTGATGTCCGCCCGCAACGTCGTTCATGTCGACGACGTCGATCGAGAATCCGTCGGTCGCGGGTCCCGGCTTCACCACGCGCCCGTACTTGATGCCCGCATGCTCGCGGGCGCACATCCATCCGGCCCTGATGCCGGCATCGCAGGCGTCGCGCACGGCGCGCACCACGTCGCCGTCCGCCGGGAACGTCGCATTGAGCTCCGCCTCCAGCGTCGCGTCCGGCACCCGCCCGGCGATGCGCCGCGTGATCGTCGCCACGAGGGCTGCGAATTGTTCCTGATTCATGTGGATGTCGCTCAACGGCCGCAGGGCCGACACATCATGGTACCGGCAGGGAAAACCGTCGAGCCTCATGCACTTTATGTCATGTCAACCGACAGGTCAAGCATAATAACGCATGGTGCTGGCAACCCAACTTCTGCGAGACTTTCCGCTGTATTGCACGATGCTGCACTGCGGCAGACTCGCGCACTTCACTCCCTGATGCGCGACCTAAAGTGCTTGACATGCATTCGCATCATGCATTATAATGCCTGCATCGAGACGCCTTTCGGAGCGTGAACGCCATGTCCGCCGCAGCAGAGCCTGGACCGAACGCCGCCGAGACGCCGGGCGAGAGCCGCGCCGATGCGGAATTCCTTGCCGAAATGGGCCGCCAGGTGCGCGAGGCCCGCGAACGCCGCGGCCTCGCCCGCAAGGTCCTGTCGCAGCAGTCCGGCGTCTCCGAGCGTTACCTCGCGCAGCTGGAAGCCGGCGAGGGCAATGCATCCGTCCTCCTGCTGCGCAGCGTCGCGCGCGCTCTCGGCATGCCGCTCACCGAGCTCCTCGACCATCGCGAAAGCTCGGTCGAGCATCGGCTCATCCGGCGCTTCCTCGAGCGCCTTCCCGAGCACCGGCTGGAAGACGTCGTGTTCCGCCTGATGCGCGACTTCGGCCACGACGAAGTGCTGCGCAGGAAACGTGTCGCGCTGGTCGGGCTGCGCGGCGCCGGCAAGACGACGCTGGGCGAGGCGCTCGCGGCCGAATTGCACTGCCCGTTCATCGAGCTCGATCGCGAAATCGAGCGCGAGGCGGGCATCAGCCTGTCCGAAGTGTTCCTGCTCTACGGCCAGGCCGGCTATCGCCGCATCGAGCGGCGCTGCCTCGAGCGCATGATCGAGACGCACCGCGAGATGGTGATGTCCGTCGGCGGCGGTGTGGTCTCGGAGCCCGAGACCTACAACCTGCTGCTGCTCAATTGCTGCACCGTCTGGATCAAGGCGTCGCCCGACGAGCACATGGCGCGCGTCGTCGCGCAGGGCGACTTCCGGCCGATGCAGGGCAATGCCGAGGCGATGGAAGACCTCACGCGGATCCTCGAAGCGCGCGCGCCGCTCTACCGCAAGGCCGATGCGACGATCGACACGTCCGGCGAGGCGCCCGAACAAAGCCTCGCCAAGCTGCGCCACGCGCTCGCCGCCTGACGCAAACCACGGAACACGAGGAGACTGCCATGGCCGAAGCGGCCGCAATGCCATCCCCCGTCGCCGCACCGGCGGCGGCGCCTGTCCTGTACGACACGCACCCGGACCGGTACGCGCACTGGACGCTCGCCTTCGACGGGCCCGTCGCAACCCTCGTGCTCGACATCAACGAGGATCGCGGCCTCAGGCCCGGGTACAAGCTCAAGCTCAATTCGTACGATCTCGGCGTCGACATCGAATTGCACGACGCGCTGCAGCGGATCCGCTTCGAGCATCCCGAGGTCCGGTGCGTCGTCGTCACCAGCGGCCGCGAGCGCATCTTCTGCTCGGGCGCCAACATCTTCATGCTGGGTCTCTCGTCGCACGCGTGGAAGGTCAACTTCTGCAAGTTCACCAACGAGACCCGGAACGGAATCGAGGATGCGAGCCGGCACTCCGGGCTCAAATTCATCGCGGCGTGCAACGGCACGACGGCCGGCGGCGGCTACGAGCTGGCGCTCGCCTGCGACGAGATCCTGCTGATCGATGACCGCTCGTCCGCCGTCAGCCTTCCCGAAGTGCCGCTGCTCGGCGTGCTACCCGGCACCGGCGGCCTCACGCGCGTCACCGACAAGCGGCACGTGCGCCGCGATCACGCCGACATCTTCTGCACGCTGGTCGAGGGCGTGCGCGCACAGCGCGCCAAGGAATGGCGCCTCGTCGACGATCACGCGAAGCCGCAGCAGTTCGCGGAAAAGGTGAAGTCGCGCGCGCAGGCACTCGCCGCGCAGTCGGACCGCCCCGCAGGCGAGATAGGCGTGTCGCTGGTGCCGCTCGCGCGGACAATCGACGCTGCGGGGATTCACTACACGCACGTCGACGTTGCAATCGACCGCAAGGCTCGCAGCGCGACGCTCACGGTGTCGGCGCCAGAGTCTGCGCCGCCGACGGAGCTCGCCGCCATCAAGGCCGCCGGCGCGGCGTGGTGGCCGCTCGCGATGGCACGCGAGCTCGACGACGCGATCCTGCTGCTGCGCACCAACGAGCTCGAGATCGGCACGTGGGTGCTGAAGGCGGCGGGCGACGCCACGCACGTTCTTGCCGCCGATGCGACGCTCGAACGGCACAAATCCGACTGGTTCGTCCGCGAGACGACCGGGATGCTCCGGCGCACGCTCGCGCGGCTCGACGTCACGTCGCGCACACTTTATGCACTGATCGAGCCCGGCTCGTGCTTCGCCGGCACGCTGCTGGAGCTCGCACTCGCCGCCGATCGCAGCTACATGCTGGCGCTCGCCGACGACGACGCCACGGCGCCGCGCGTCACGCTGTCGCCGATGAATTTCGGCGCGTATCCCATGGTCAACGGACAGGCCCGCATTGTCGCGCGCTTCTACGGCGAGGCGGGGCCGATCGCCGCTGCCAGGGCCGCCGTCGGACGTCCGCTCGCCGCCGCCGCCGCCATGGAACTCGGCCTCGTCACCGCCGCACCGGATGACCTCGACTGGGCCGACGAGGTGCGCCTCGCCCTCGAAGAGCGCGCGAGCCTCTCGCCCGACGCCCTGACCGGGATGGAGGCGAACCTGCGCTTCGGTCCGGGCGAAACGATGGAGACGCGCGTGTTCGGCCGCCTCTCCGCGTGGCAGAACTGGATCTTCATCCGGCCGAACGCGACCGGCGAAGCCGGTGCGCTGAAGATCTTCGGGACGGGCAACAAGGCCCGGTTCGACTGGAATCGCGTGTAGCGGCGGATGCAGAGCTGCTGTGGGCCCGATCTGCTTCGTTGCTCGCCTGCTCGGGATCCTCATGTACCGGCAAGTACATTCCGGTCCCTCGCAGTCGTGCGCCTCGCGTCCCGGGCTCCTCGCGGCGCTTTTCATCGCGCCGCTCGAAATATTCGATTTTTGTTACTGGATTACCAACCGACGGGAGCTCTGATGAGCATCGACTACAGCGAGAAGATTCCCAATAACGTGGACCTCGCGGGCAACAAGACGCTGCAGCGCGCGCTGGAGCACTGGCAGCCCGAGTTCCTGCACTGGTGGGCGGACATGGGGCCGGAGGGCACGACGTCGACCGACGTGTACCTGCGCACCGCGATCAGCGTCGAGCCCAAGGGCTGGGCGCACTTCGATCACGTGAAGATGCCGGACTACCGCTGGGGCATCTTCCTCACGCCCGCGGAACCGGACCGCAAGGTGAATTTCGGTGCGCACAAGGGCGAGCCCGCGTGGCAGGAAGTGCCGGGCGAATACCGTTCCAACCTGCGCCGGCTGATCGTCACGCAGGGCGACACGGAGCCCGCGTCGGTCGAGCAGCAGCGCCACCTCGGCCTCACCTGCCCGTCGCTCTACGACCTGCGCAACCTGTTCCAGGTCAACGTCGAGGAAGGTCGCCACCTGTGGGCGATGGTGTACCTGCTGCACGCGTACTTCGGCCGCGACGGCCGCGAGGAGGCCGAAGCGCTGCTCGAGCGCCGCTCGGGCGACGCCGACAATCCGCGGATCCTCGGCGCGTTCAATGAAAAGACGCCCGACTGGCTCGCGTTCTTCATGTTCACGTATTTCACCGACCGCGACGGCAAGTACCAGCTCTGCTCGCTCGCCGAATCGGGATTCGACCCGCTCGCGCGCACGACGCGGTTCATGCTGACCGAGGAAGCGCACCACATGTTCGTCGGCGAGTCCGGCGTGGGCCGCATCATCCAGCGCACCTGCGAGGCGATGGCGCGGGACAAGGTCGACGATCCGGCAATGCTGCGTGCGATGGGCCTGATCGACCTGCCGACGATCCAGCGCTACCTCAATTTCCACTTCAGCGTGACGATGGATCTCTTCGGCGCCGACGTGTCGTCCAACGCAGCGACGTTCTACTCGACCGGCCTCAAGGGCCGCTTCGACGAGACCAAGATCGACGACGATCACCTGTTGACGGGCGCGACGTACCCGGTGCTCGAGGTGCGCGACGGCCAGCTCGCCGCAGTGCAGGCGCCGGCGCTGAACGCGCTCAACGAAAAGCTGCGCGACGACTACGTGAAGGACGCGGTCGCGGGCATCGAGCGCTGGAACAAGATCATCGAGAAGTCCGGCGTCGGCGTGAAGCTCAAGGCGCCGCACAAGGCGTTCAATCGCCGCATCGGGCCGCTGTCGGCGGTGCGGGTCGATCCCGAAGGGCACGTCGTATCAGAGGCCGACTGGACGCACCGCCACCTGCAGTGGCTGCCGTCGGAGGCGGATCGCGCGTTCGTCGCGTCGCTGATGGGACGTGTCGCCGAGCCCGGCAAGTTCGCCAACTGGATCGCACCGCCCGCGCGCGGCATCAACAATCAACCCGTCGAATTCGAATACGTACGCTTCAATTGATGCCGACGCGAAGGAAACTGCGATGAGCGGGGCCAAAGCGACGATCGAGGTGCTGCGCCAGCACCTCATCGATCCCGAGATTTGCATCCGCTGCAACACCTGCGAGGAGAGCTGTCCCGTCGGCGCGGTGACGCACGACTCGCGCAACTACGTCGTCGACGCGGCCAAATGCAACTTCTGCAACGACTGCATCTCGCCCTGCCCGACCGGCGCGATCGACAACTGGCGCGAGGTCGACAAGGCGATGCCGTACACGCTTGCCGAGCAGCTGCTGTGGGACGTGCTCCCGGCGCAGACCGCGCTCGAAACGGGCGCGGCCGACGCGATGCCGACGGACGTCGCGCGGATCACGTCGGTGGCGTCCGCGGGCCAGGGAGGCGACGTGCCGCCGCCGTGGTCGGCCGCGCATCCTTATGTCAACGTCTATGCACCCGAAAAGCCCGCGATCGCCACGGTCATGGGCAACCATCCGCTGACGAGCGAGGGGGCGAGCTGCGACATCCGCCACATCGTCCTCGACTTCGGCGGCGCCGCGTTTCCCGTGCTGGAAGGCCAGACGATCGGCATCCTGCCGCCCGGCAACGATGCGAACGGCCGGCCCCACCATGTGCGCCTTTACTCCGTCGCAAGTCCGCGCGAAGGCGAGCGGCCGAAGTACAACAACCTCTCGCTGACGGTGAAGCGCGTCACCGAGGACCACGACGGCAAGCCGGTGCGCGGCGTCGCGTCGAACTACCTCTGCGATCTTGCGAAAGGCGACGAGGTCCGCGTCGTCGGGCCGTACGGGACGTCGTTCCTGATGCCGAATCATCCGGGATCGAGCATCCTGATGGTCTGCACGGGCACGGGTTCCGCGCCGATGCGCGCGATGACCGAGCGCCGGCGCCGCCGCATCGCGCTGAAGGAAGGCGGCGACCTGATGCTGTTCTTCGGCGCGCGCTCCGAAGGCGAGCTGCCCTATTTCGGGCCGCTCCTGAAGCTGCCGAAGGAGTTCATCGACATCAACTTCGCGTTCTCGCGCGTGCCGGAACGGCCGAAGACCTACGTGCAGGACAAGATCCGCGAGCGCGCGGCGGACGTCGCACGCCTCCTCGCCGACGACAACAGTTTCGTCTACATCTGCGGGCTGAAGGGCATGGAGGACGGCGTCGACGAGGCGTTCCGCGACGCGTGCCGCGGCGCCGGCACGGACTGGGACGCGCTGCTGCCCGTTTTGCGCGCACAGGGCCGCTACCACGTCGAGACCTACTGACGGCCGGCCCGTCGGAACTCTCCATGCCTGCCGCCCTTCGCATCATCCGCGACGAGCATCTTGCGATCGCCTCCGTGCTCTACGGGCTGCGCACGGCCGTGCGCCGGATCGCCGAAGGCGGCGCGCCGGATTTCCGGCTGCTCGATGCGCTGCTCCGCTATGTAGAGCAGTTCCCCGAGCGCCTGCATCACCCAAAGGAAAGCGGCACGCTATTTCCGGCGGTCGTCGCGCGGTGTCCCGAAGCCCAGAACCTCGTCGACGCGCTCGACGCCGAACATGCGCTCGGCGCCAGCCTCATCGAGGTGCTGCGCACGATGTTCGCGCGGCTTGCCAACGGCGACGTCACCGCATTCACGCCGTTCGCGACCGCCGTCGACGAGTACGCGGATTTCCACTGGCGCCATATGCAGCGCGAGGAGGACAGGCTGCTGCCGCTCGCCGAGACGCATCTCACCGAGGACGACTGGGAGCGCGTGAACGCGGCGTTTCGCGCCAACGACAACCCGCTCGAAGGCATCGCGCCGAAGCAGGAGGCCGAGATCCTGTATCGCCGCATCCTCAGCCTTGCGCAGACCATGCCGGCGGCCGAGCCGGCGCGCTCGCGCTGATCCGCGTCTGCGTACGGAACCCGTCGTGCACAATGCCGAGATGAAGACCGGCCTCCCCGCCGCCGCTCCTGCGCCCAGCTTCGACGACCCGATCGGCATGCTCTTCGCCTGCCATCGGCGGATCGAAAAGCAGCTCGCGACGCTCGCGCGCCTGCAGCAGCATCTTCCGGTCCACGGCAGCGACGAGGACGCCCGCATCGCCGCGCGCGCGATCCTCAAGTACTTCGACGAGGCCGCGCCCCATCACCACGCCGACGAAGAGGCGAGCCTGTTTCCGCGGCTTCGTGCCGCGCTGCCGCAGCGCGCGGACGCACTGATCGCGCCGCTCCTCGACGATCACGCGTTGCTCGCGGCCAACTGGACCGCGCTGCGTCCGCTGCTTGCCGACGTCGCCGCCGGCGCGCCGGCGATTCTGCCGCCCGCGCAGATCGAGGCAATGCGCGCCGCGTACGCCGCCCACATTGCGCGCGAGGACCACGACGCGTTTCCGCTCGCCGCGCAGGCGCTCGACGCCGACGCGCTCGGCGCGATCGGCCGGGAGATGGCGGAGCGCCGCGGCATTGCTTTCGACACGGCGACAAAGTCATGACCCTTTTGCGTCACCGCGCGCTGCGACGGGTCGCGGCGCTCGTCGTCCTGCTCGCGTTCGCAGTTTCCGCGCGCGCGCAGAACGCGTCGCCCTACGCGATCGACATTCCGTCGTGGTTCACGGAAACCTTCCTCGATTTCCGCGACGATGTCGCCGACGCGGCCAAGGACGGCCGCCGGGTCATGATCTATTTCGGCCAGGACGGCTGCCCCTATTGCCGGCAGCTGATGGTGACCAACTTCTCGCAGCGCGCGATCGTCGACAAGACGCGGCGTCACTTCGTCGCGATCGCACTCAACATCTGGGGAGATCGCGAAACCACGTGGATCGACGGACGGACCATGAGCGAGAAGGCGCTCGCGGTTGCGCTCGGCGTGCAGTTCACGCCGACGCTGCTGTTTCTGGACGAGAAGGGCGCCGTCGCCGCGCGCCTCAACGGCTACTGGCCGCCGCATCGCTTCGAAGCCGTCCTCGACTATGTGAGCGGGCATCGGGAGAAGCAGGAGACGCTCGCCGCGTATCTCGCGCGGAAGACTCCGCAGCCGGGGAGCGCGACGCTCGCGAACGAGCCCTGGTTCGTCCCGCCGCCCTTCGACCTTGTGCGCGGGCCCGGCCGCAAGCCTCTTGCGGTGCTGTTCGAAACGACCGACTGCGGCGCCTGCGACGAGCTGCATCGCGACCTGCTGCGCCGTCCGGACGTCCTCGCGCAGGTCGCGCGCTTCGACGTCGCGCGCTTCGCCCTCGGCGCGCCCACGGAGCTCACCGGTCCGCGCGGCGGCAGGCTCCGTGCCGACGCGTGGGCGCGCGAGCTTGGCGTCGACTACACGCCGACCTTCGTCTTCTTCGACGCCGACGGCCGCGAAGTCTTCCGCATCGACGCATACATGCGCGGCTTTCACCTCGCGTCGGCGCTGGAGTACGTCGCGAGCGGCGCCTACCGCAGCGAACCGTCGTTCCAGCGTTACGTGCAGGCGCGCGCCGACCGGTTGCGCGCCGGCGGCACGGCCGTCGACCTCTGGGAATAGCCGCCGGTCCTGCACCGGTCACGGGCATTCCGGCCGGACACGCGCAGGCGAATGTTCAGTATGGCCGCCGCGACGCGGCGCCGGGCGAATCGCCCCGCCGCGAGGGAAAACGGCCGCGCCCCGTCCTTGCGGGACGCCGCGGACGGCGCTATTATGTGCATGTGCAGCACATGTTCATAGAGGAGGCACAATGGCGACCGCATCCGAACGGATTCCCGTGCTGGTGACCCCCCGGGAAAAGAGCGATATCGCCCGCATGGCCAAGGCGGCGGGTCTCTCGATGGGCGAGTTCCTGCGCCGCGCGGCGGCGGCGTTCCAGCCGGACGACGACGAGCGGCTCATCGTGCCGATGATCGAGCAGATGGTCAGGACGACGGCGAAGGCGGCCGCGGCGATCGACGATGCGCTCGCCTACGTCGAGGCATCGAACCGGCGGATCGCCCGCCTGGAAGCGAAGCGCAAGGCGGCGTGATGAGCGTCGCGGAAAAGATGTGGGATGCGCTCACCACCGTCATCAAGATGAACGACAAGGTGGAGCGGATGGCGGCGTCGATGAAGGCGCAGCAGGCGAAGCTCGAAGGCCTTACCGAGCGCGTGATCCGCCTCGAGACGGCGCTCGAGATCGCGCTCTCGCAGCGCGCCCCGAAGGTGCGCCAGATCGAGCACAAAGGCTGACAAGGCCGCTGATCGGGGGCTGAGCGCGACGGGCCGACGCCGGGCGCTGCCCGCGCCGGCCGCCCCGAACCATCGAAAGATCAGATGACGCGCGAGTACTGCGCGCGCTCGCGCGCCTCGCGCAGGTACTTGTCGAACTGCATCGCCACCGTGCGCACCAGGAGACGGCCCTGCGGCGTCACCTTGATTCCCGCGGACGTGACTTCGGCGAGGCCGTCGGCCGCCAGCGGCGCCAGTGCCGCGAGGTCCGGCGCGAAGTATTCGGTGCAGCGTATCCCGTACTTCGCGTCGACTGCCGCGAAGTCGAGGTCGAAGTCGCACATCAGCTTCTGGATCACGTCGCGGCGCAGGAGGTCATCGGCGTCGAGCTCGACGCCGCGGAGCACCGGCAGCGCGCCCCCGTCGAGACGCTCGTAATATTCGTCGAGCGTCTTCACGTTCGCCGTGTAGGACGCGCCGACCTTGCCGATCGCGGAGATGCCGAACGCCAGCATGTCGCAGTCGGGCTTGGTCGAGTAGCCCTGGAAGTTGCGGTGGAGCTTGCGCTCGCGCTGCGCGACGGCGAGCTCGTCGGTCGGCTTCGCGAAATGGTCCATGCCGATATAGGTGTAGCCGGCGGCGCCCAGCTTCTCGATCGCGAGCGACAGGATCCCGAGCTTCACTTCGGCGACCGGCAGCGCGGTGACCTCGATGCGTCGCTGCGGCTTGAAGAGATGCGGCACGTGCGCGTAGCTGTAGAGCGCGATGCGGTCCGGCGAGGCGGCGATCACCTTGTCGAGCGTCGTGCGGAAGCCCTCGACGCTCTGCTTCGGCAGCCCGTAGATCAGGTCGGCGTTGACCGACACGAACCCGTTCGCGCGCGCGGCGTCGATGACGGTCATCGTCTCTTCCTCGGACTGGATCCGGTTGACCGCCTTCTGCACCTCGGGATCGAAATCCTGGATGCCGACCGAGATCCGGTTGAAGCCGAGCGAGCCCAGGAATGCGATCGTCTCGGCGTCGACCTTGCGCGGGTCGACCTCGATCGACACTTCCGCGTCGGGCGCCACGTTGAATGCGCCGCGCAGCATGCCGATCAGGGTCGCCATCTCGTCGCGGGCGAGAAACGTCGGCGTGCCTCCGCCGAGATGCAGCTGCTCGACCTGCGGTGCGCCCTCGATCAGGCCGCCGACGATGTCGATCTCGCGGCCGACGTACTTGATGTATTTTGCGCTGCGCCCGTGATCCTTGGTGATGACCTTGTTGCACGCGCAGTAGTAGCAGATCGTGTTGCAGAACGGCACGTGAACGTAGAGCGACAGCGGCTGCGGGTGCGCCGCGTGCCGGTGATTGCGCGTGTGCAGCGCGTTGACGTACTGCTCGGCGGTGAAGCCCGCGTGAAACCGGTCCGCCGTCGGGTAGGACGTGTAGCGCGGGCCGAACAGGTCGTATTTCCGCACGAGTTCGGTATCGAGGACGAGATCGGCTGCGGCAAGCGTCGTGGTCATGGGATCGAAATTGGCGTGGCGGAAGGGAAGGTGCCCTGCGACAGCATGTTACCGGGGCCGTTACAGCCCGCCTTGACCGAAATCAACCGGACCCACCCTGCCCCTATCGCGGACATGGGAATCAGCCGGCCGCATCCGGGCCGTCCTTGAGGCGCTGCGCCCTCGCATAGAGGATGTCGCGGGGAATGCCGGTCGCGGCGGCGGCGATGCGCGCGAGCCGCGCCGGCGGCAGCTCGTGGGCGAGGAGCGCAAGCCAGCGTTCGACATCGGGCGTGATCCCGGCGGCCTCGGAACGGTTCGCCGTCGGACACGCGTCGACGATCAGAACGAATTCGCCGCGCTGCCGGTCCGAATCGCCCGCGAGCCATTCCGAAGCCCGGCGAAGCGGCATCGCCGCGATCGACTCGAACTTCTTCGTGAGCTCCCTGGCGATGACAAGCGTGCGCGTGCCTTCCAGCCATTGCGCGAGCTCCTCGACCGTCTCGCGCACGCGGTGCGGCGCTTCGTAGATGACGAGCGCGAGTGCGAGCGCGCCCATTTCCTGCACGAGCTCGCGCCGTCGCTTGGCGGCAGACGGAAGGAAGCCCAGGAACGCAAAGCGCTCGGCGGAAAGCCCGGCGGCGGAAATGGCGGCAATGGCCGCATTCGCGCCAGGCACCGGGATCACGCCGAAACCGGCGGCGCGCACGGCCGCGACCAGCGCGGCGCCGGGATCGCTGACGGCGGGCGTTCCGGCATCGCTGACGAGTGCGACACTGCGGCCCGACTGCAGGATCGCGACGATTTCCGCGGCGCGCTTCGCCTCGTTGTGCGCGTGCAGCGACATGGGGCGCGCCGCAATGCCGAAATGCCGCAGCAGCACGGCGGACACGCGCGTATCCTCCGCGGCGATGACGTCGGCGCTCTTCAGGATATCCTGCGCGCGCAGCGTGAGATCGCGCAGGTTACCGAGCGGGGTCGCGACCACATATAATGTTGCGGGCGCGGCCACGAATCGCGATGCATCGCCGGCGGTGTCCGCCGGTCCGGGTGCTTCCGTCCGCTGCACGTGCGCTCCAGAATCCTGCATGATTGCCTGCCGCCCTTCCCGCCTGCCGGGATCCTTCGCAAGCGCACGCAAGGCAGCGCGTGTCGTCGCGCTCGCGCTCGTGCTGGGACTGCCGGCATTCTCCGCCGCGCAGACGCCTCCAGCAAGCGAACCTCCCGGCGCCGTCACGCCGCTGCCGGCCGCGGGCGAATCGCCGGGAGCCGCGTTTCCCGTCCCTGCGCCGCCGTCACCACCGCAGCCTCCGCCGCGCGAGATCGCGCTGGTGCTTCCGCTGACGTCGGCCACCTACGGCCGTGCCGCCGAGGCCGTCAAGGCCGGATTCGAGGCCGCTGCCGAGCGCGCCCGGGTCAAGCCGCTCGTCATCGCGCACGGCGACGGCGAGGTCGTCGCCGCAATGACCCGGGCACGAGATGCGGGTGCCGTCGTGATCGTGGGACCGCTCGTGCGCGACGACCTCAAGGCAGTGGCCGCAGCGGAAGTCGCGCTCCCGTGGATCATCGCGCTGAATCAGCTGGATGACGGCGCTCCGCTGCCATATCACATGTACGCGCTGACGCTTACCGTCGAAAGCGACGGACGCCAGCTGGCACGCTACCTGCGGCGCAATGACGCGCGAAACGTTGCCGTCATCGTCGGCGATTCGCCGCTGCAGAAGCGCCTCGCGGCGGCGTTCGTCGACGAATGGCTGGAACTTGGCGGCGGACCGCCCTCGACCGAGCGGCTCGACCGCGATCCGCAGGCGCTGGTGCGCCTCAAGCAGCGGATGGCGAAGACGCCACCCGATGCCGTGCTGCTCGCGACCGACGTCGCCGATGCCGCGTTCGTGCGCCCCTATCTCGGGACGCTCCCCGCCTGCGCCGGCAGCCAGATCGACGACCGCCAGCCGCCGCAGCTCGTCCGCGATCTCGCCGGCGTGTGCTTCATCGAGATTCCCTGGCTTGCCGATCCGGACGCCCCGGCGTTCGCGCAGCTGAAGCATCCGTCGCTGGGGAATGCGGCGCTCGATCGTCTCTATGCACTGGGGATCGACGCGTTTCGCATCGCGCAGGCGATTCAGGACGGACCGATCGACCGCCTCGATTTCGACGGTGCCACGGGTCGTCTGACGCTCGACGACACGCGTGTGTTCGCGCGCGAGGGACGCGTGCTGACCTACAGCGGCGGCGTGATCGAGCCGGCCGAAGGACGCTGACGATGGCGCCGACGCGCCAGACGGACGGCGCGCGTGCCGAAGCAATGGCGGCCGAGTTTCTCGCGGCGCGCGGCCTCGTCGTCGTCGAGCGCAACTGGCGCCGCCGCTGCGGCGAACTCGACCTCATCGCCCGCGACGGCGAAACGCTCGTGTTCGTCGAAGTGCGCCTGCGCACGCGTGCCGAATTCGGCGGCGCGGCCGCGAGCATCACCGCGGCGAAGCGGGCTCGGCTTGCCGCGGCGGCGGGTCAATACCTTGCCGGACTCGACCGGACGCCCGCGTGCCGGTTCGACGCCGTGCTCCTCGACGCCCTCGATCCTGCGCACATCGAATGGCTGCGCAACGTCGTCGACTAGCGATCATCTCGGCGGCGGGGCACCCGCGATTCTTGTTACAATCCGCGAGCCAATTTTCCTTCGGTTGCCCATGGATCACATCCCCAAAATCCGCCAGCATTTTGCCGACAGTGCGCAGCTGAAGCGCGATTCGGTCGACGCACTCGCGCCTGCCGTCGCGCGCGCCGCGACAGTGCTGACCGAATGCCTGCTCGCCGACGGCAAGATACTCGCCTGCGGCAACGGCGGCTCCGCCGCGGACGCGCAGCACTTCGCGGCCGAGATGGTCGGCCGCTTCGAGCGCGAGCGCCCCGAATTGCCCGCGATCTCGCTCGTCACCGACACGTCGATCCTGACGGCGGTCGCGAACGACTACGCGTTCGAGCAGATCTTCGCGAAGCAGGTCCGGGCGCTCGGCATCGCCGGCGACGTCCTGCTGGCGCTGTCGACGTCGGGCAATTCCGCCAACGTCATCGCCGCGATCGAATCGGCGCACGACCGCGACATGCGCGTGATCGCGCTGACGGGTCACGGCGGCGGCCGCATCGCCGGCCTTCTCGCCGATCGCGACGTCCACCTTTGCGTGCCGCACGACCGCACCGCGCGCATCCAGGAAGTCCATCTGCTGATGATTCATTGCCTCTGCGACGCGATCGACAACGCGCTGCTCGGAGAGGATGAATGAAATTGCGGTCGCGCGCGGCAAATGCCGCCGCGATGACCGCGGCACTCCTTTGCTGCACCGGAACGGGCGCGCTGTTGACCGCGTGCGCGCCGGTGGTCGTCGCCGCCGGCGTGGGTGCCGGCGTGATGGTCGCGACGGACCGGCGCACGACCGCCGCCCAGGTCGACGACGAGTCGATCGAGCTCAGGATTGCCAGCGAGGCCGACCGACGGTGGAGCGGCGCGCATCTCAATGCGACATCATTCAACGGTATCGTGCTCCTGACCGGCGAGGCGCCCTCGACTGCCGTGCAGGATGAGATCACCGCGTCCGTGAAGGGCCAGGAGCACGTCCGGATGGTGCAGAGCGAGATGACCGTCGGCGAAGCCGCCGACATGAAGTCGCGGACCAACGACACCTATCTCACCGGGGCCGTCAAGTCGCGGCTCGCGGAGTCGAGTCCCGCGCTCGCGAAGCACGTGAAGGTCGTGACCGAGCGCAGCGTCGTGTACCTGATGGGCCTCGTGACGACGGACGAAGGCAGCACCGCAGGCCATGTCGCGGCGTCCACGTCCGGCGTCGCCCGCGTCGTCAAGATCTTCGAGTACACGAATTGACCGGTCCCCGATGAGCCCGAAGCCGGATCCGCAGCCACAGCCGCGCTTTGCCGCCAAGATCGCGACGCCCGAAAGCGCGCTTGCGCGGATCGCCGCGCTGCCGCGCCCGCTGGTGTTCACCAACGGCGTCTTCGACATCCTGCACCGCGGTCATGTGACGTACCTCGATGCGGCGCGCGCGCAGGGCGCCGCGCTCGTCGTCGCCGTGAATGCCGATGCCTCGGTGCGCCGACTCGGCAAGGGCGGCGACCGCCCCGTCAATCCGCTGGAGGATCGCGCCGCGGTCCTCGCCGCGCTCGCCTGCGTCGATCTCGTCGTGCCGTTCGACGCCGACACGCCGCGCGAGCTCATCGTCGCCAGCATGCCGGACGTGCTGGTGAAGGGCGGCGATTACACGGCCGAGACGACCGCGGGCGCGGCCGAGGTGGTCGCGCACGGCGGACGCTTTGTCGCGATTCCCTTCGCCTTCGACCGCTCGACGACGGCGCTGCTCAGGAAACTGCGCAACGCCTGATCGGCGAGTCGCGGGTCTACCCGTGCGTTTGGTTGAACCCGCCACAAAAATATCGCGAGCAGCCCCGAGTGCCGCTTTTGCCAACTGAGGGCCCGCAGCGAGCCCCGAGATAGTACTCAAACGCACAGCGAGGGGCGAGCGAGGACACGAAAGCGAAGCTTCAGTGAAGGCTGACGTGAGCGCAGCGAACGTCAAGCCGCGAAGCGGCGGCCGGAGCTACAATGCAATCGGGGCGCGCAGCCATTTTTGCGGTGGGTTCTACTTCCGATAGCGGTTGAGGAAGTCCGCCACGATGCCGCGCTGCGAGCGGTCGATCGCAGCGTCGAGCGTGCGATCGCTGGGATCGAATTGTTTCGCCTTGCGGAAGGCGTTGATCGCATCCTGGTGGTATCCCTGCGCCTGCAACGCGGACCCGTAGCAGCGCCACGCGTCGGCGTTGCTGAGGTCGATGTCGGTCCATGCGCGGCAAAGGTCCAGCGCCCGCTTCGAATTGCCCGCCTGCAGCATCCGCGGACCCTCGACCTTCAGGATCGAGATGCGCGCGCGGCGGTCCGCGAACTGCGTCGCGATCGTCGGATCGATGGGATCGGCCGACTGCGACGACGCGTTGGAGGCGATCGTCGTCGCCGGCGCCGCGGGCGTCGAGATGCCGCCGCTCACCGCAGTGATCACGTTGCCGCTCGTGAACCCCGCCGGCAGCAGCGACCGCGCCGACGGAAGCGCATCGGTGATCGACGTGCGCGCCCAGGTGATCGAATCGGCCATCGGCTGGTGCCACGCGACGCCGTAGAGCCACAGCATCGCCGCGAGCCCGCACACGCCCGTCACGGCGTTGAGGACGCCGGGCGGCCCGTGCGTGACGAGACAGTCCTGCGCGAAATCCCAGTCGGTCTCCTGGTCCTGCGCGAGCTTTTCGTAGGCGACCGCGATCAGGATCGGCGCCAGCAGCGCGAAGCCGCAGCCGACGCCTTCCCACCACACGCGGAACGAGCGCTTCAGCGCGCGCTCGATCTGCGAACGCATGTCGCGCGGCGCGTACGCGTCCGAAATCGAGAACTGCAGGTAGCAGCCGAAGAGCCACTTGCCGGGCGTCGTCTGCACCGATGCGATGAGGAGCGCCTCGACGATGACCCACGTGCCGGTGATGATCATCGGCGCCAGCAGCGGATGCCCCAGCCATGCGGCCATCGCGTCGGGCACGGCACCGAGCGCACGCAGCTCGGAGAGCAGCAGCGCGAGGACGAGACCCCAGATCGCGTAGTCGAAGAGGCGCGCTCCGAGGCGGCTCCAGGGCCGCGGCTCGCTGGTGCGCCCGGCCTTGGCCCGCTCGAGCTCCGCCATGCGCAGCTGGAAGATCCAGCTCGCGTCCTCCTGCGGCTGGTTGGTGCCGAGGAACACGCTCTTTTCGCGGCGCCAGTTCAGGATCGCGAGATCGGTCTGCGGCAGGAGCGAGGGCCCGGTCGAGCCGCCGCGGCGCCGCGCCCAGGCAATGCCGTGGACGACGCCGTAGATGAGAGTGAGCCCCAGCAGCGTCAGCGTCAGCCAGACCAGCACCTGCTTCGCGACCAGCACCGTGTCGGAAGGCGTCACGAACGCGATCGCGGCGGCGATGAACGCGCCGAACATCGCACACACGAGGAAGGTGGCGAGGCGCGAACGGCCGAATGACGCGACCCGTTCCGTGAGTCCGGGATGATGCAGGTTGCGCACGACGTGCGCGTCTGCGGTGTCGAGGCCGGTCTCGAGGATCTCGTCCGGGTCGAGCTCCGCCTCGGGCGGCGGCACGTCGGTCTGCTCTCCGTCGGCCGCGACCGCATTGGTCACCACATGCGCGATCCGCTGCTCGGTCGTGCCGGTCGAGACGGCGAGCTCTTCGTCGTAGCGGACGCGACGATCATGGTCGCCCAATATGCGGCTGGCATGATTGATGAAGCGCAGGGCCTCTTCGACGTTGCCCTGTCCGTCGCGTGTCTTCGCGTAATATTTCCGGATCAGGCGACGCAGCGCGGCGCGGACTTCCTCATCCGAGGCAGCCGGGGGAATGCCAAGCGCTTCGTAGAGCGTCGCTTTCATTGAAATCTGATCTTAACGGAAGAGGCGGTTTCGCTTTGAAATATTCGGGGAAAACGCCCCCCGAAGCAAGACTTTCAAAGCAAAAAGCAGGCCGGACGCCCCGCTGCGACAGAATTCTCGCGGCCGCCGGGTGCGCCCCTCTGCGCATAAAAAAGGGCAGCCCGCAGGCTGCCCTTTTTCGGTACCGGTGCCGCGGAAGGCTTATTCGGCAGCCTTCCCGGCGTCCTTGTCGGCCGACTTTTCCTTGGCTTTCTCGCCGCCCTTGCCCTTGGACTGGTGGGCGAGCTTCTCGCGGATCCGCGCGGACTTGCCGGAGCGGTCGCGCAGGTAGTAGAGCTTCGCGCGGCGTACCTGCCCCTTGCGCTTCACTTCGATGCTGGCAAGCATCGGCGAATAGAGCTGGAACGTCCGCTCGACGCCTTCGCCGCTCGAGATCTTGCGCACGACGAACGACGAGTTGAGGCCGCGGTTGCGCTTCGCGATCACCACGCCTTCGTAGGCCTGCACGCGCTTGCGCTCGCCTTCGACGACGCTCACGTTGACGATCACGGTGTCGCCCGGCGCAAACTCGGGAATCGTCTTGCCGAGGCGCGCGATTTCTTCCTGTTCCAGCTTTTCGATGACGTTCATGCCGCGTTCTCCGTTTCGGGTCCGATGGCCTGTGGCCTTGCACGCAGAGCAGGGCGCCCCCTGATGCGTGCGGTTTCTGGTTATGCCGTTCCGGCGCTTCCGCCGGAGGGCGTGCTGCGTTGCTGCTCGTGCTCGCGCTGGTATTCCGCCAGCAGCGTCTGCTCTTCCCGGGAGAGCGTCCTGTCCCGCAGCAGCTCGGGACGCCGTTCCCATGTTCTTCCCAGCGCCTGCTTCGCGCGCCAGCGGCGGATCGCCGCGTGGTTGCCGGAAAGGAGGACTTCCGGCACGCGCTCGCCACCATACTCCTCGGGCCGCGTGTAGTGCGGACAATCGAGCAGCCCCGCGACGAAGGAATCCTGCACCGCGGACTCCGCGTCGTTGAGGACGCCGGGCCGCTGCCGCACCACCGCGTCGATCAGCATCAGCGCCGGCAATTCACCGCCGGACACCACGAAATCGCCGATCGCGATCTCCTCGTCCACTGCACGCGCCACCAGGCGCTCGTCCAGCCCTTCGTACCGCCCCGCGATCAGCACGTAGCCGGTCGCGTCGCCCTCCGCCGCCAGTGCGGCGACCCGCGCGTGCGAGAGCGGCGCACCCGCAGGCGTGAGGTGCAGCGTTCGCGTGGCGGCATATCCGCCCGCGTGCTGCGCCGCACGTGCCGCCGCGAGCGCCTTTTCCAGCGGCTCCGGCAGCATCACCATGCCCGGCCCGCCGCCGTACGGACGGTCGTCGACGGTGCGGTGGTTGTCCTGCGTGAAATCGCGCGGATTCCACGTCGACAGCTGCCACAGCCCCCGCTCCAGCGCCCTTCCCGTCACGCCGAACGCCGCAGCGTGGGCCACCATTTCGGGGAACAACGTCACGACATCGAAGCGCATCCCGCGTCCTGTCCCCTCGATCGTCCCGCGCTGCTCGCGCGCGACGCTGCTACCAGTCCTCGCCCCAGTCGACGTCGATCTGCCGCGCCGCGAGGTCGACGCGGTCGATCGTCGCCGGCACGTACGGGATCAGCCGGGGCGCCCCGCCCCCGGGCCGCGTGACCTGCAGCAGCGGGTGCGCGCCATGATCGACGACGGCTTCGACCTCACCCAGCGGCACGCCCGCACGATTGGCGACGGCGAGCCCCACGAGGTCGACGCAATAAATCTCTCTTGCCTTGACCGCCGGCAGCGCCGCGCGCGGCACGCCGATGTCGGCCAGTTTCAATCCCAGTGCGGCTTCCCGCGTGCCCACACCTTCGAGCTGGACCACCAGCGTGTCGGCGTGGACGCGTCCCGCGACGCGGGTCATCTCGCGCCATTGCTCCGAGCGGGCGGGCCGCACCCACCACGTGGCGTAGTGGAGCAGCGCGTCCGGATGCTCCGTCTGCGGCCTCACCTTGACCCATCCCTGGACGCCGTACGGCACCAGGATCTGGCCCATCACGATCAGGTTGCCGGGGACCTCGGCCGCCGGCGCCATGCCCGTTGCGGACGCGAAGGTCAGGCGGCCGGCGCAGCCGGTGCCGCCGGAATCGCCTTGGCGGACTTCTTTACGAGACCGGCGACCGTGTCGGACAGAATCGCGCCGCGGTCCTTCCAGAACGTGACCCGGTCGTGCGCGATGCGCAGCGCTTCCTGGCCTTCGCCGGCGATCGGGTTGTAGAAGCCGACGCGCTCGATGAAGCGCCCGTCGCGCCGGTTGCGCGAATCGGCAACGACGATGTTGAAGAAGGGGCGCTTCTTGGCGCCGCCTCGTGCAAGTCTGATCACGACCATGACATTTGCTCGCAGGTCCAAGGGTTGGACGAAGAAAAGTCTTTAATTATATGGCAAAAACGCCCTCGGAGGCAAGGCGGCCCCGAGGGACCGGCTGGAGGGCCGCCGGCGGACGGCAAAGCCGTGCCCGCGGGGGCTAGCGCAGGCCCGGCAGCACGCCCTTCATGCCGCGCAGCAGCTTCTGCATCCCGCCTTTCGAGACCATCTTCATCATCTTCTGGGTCTGCTCGAACTGGGACAGGAGCTGGTTCACTTCCTGCACCGAGACGCCGGCGCCGGACGCAATGCGGCGCTTGCGCGATGCCTTGAGGATTTCCGGCTTGGCGCGCTCGGTCGGAGTCATCGAGTTGATGATCCCCTCGATCCGAGCGAGCTTCTTCTCGTTGGGCGCACCGGTCTGCGCAGCGCGGGCGAGCTCGGCCGGCAGCGATTCCATCATCCCCGCGATGCCGCCCATCTTGCGCATCTGGAGGACCTGCGCCTTGAAGTCGTCGAGCGTGAATCCCTTGCCCGCCTTCACCTTCTGCGCGAGCTTGGCGGCTTCCGCCTGGTCGACGTTCCTGTGCGCCTTCTCGATCAGCGACAGGACGTCGCCCATCCCGAGGATCCGCGACGCCATCCGCTCGGGATGGAACGTCTCGAGGCCGTCGATCTTCTCCGAGACGCCGACGAACTTGATCGGTACGCCGGTGACATTGCGCACCGACAGCGCGGCACCGCCGCGCGCGTCGCCGTCGAGCTTGGTCAGAATGACGCCGGTGAGCGGCAGCGCCTCGCGAAACGCCTTTGCGGTGTTGACCGCGTCCTGGCCCTGCATCGCGTCGACGACGAACAGTGTCTCGATCGGCGCAAGCGTCGCATGCAGCAGGGCGATCTCCTGCATCATCGGCGCGTCGATCGCGAGACGCCCGGCGGTGTCGACGATCAGCACGTCGTGGTAGTGGCGGCGCGCGAAGTCGAGCGCGCCCGCGCCGATCGCGACCGGCGCCTCGCCCACCGCCGATGGATGGAAATCGACGCCGACCTCTCGCGCGAGCGTCTGCAATTGCAGGATCGCGGCGGGCCGATAGACGTCGGTGCTGACGAGGAGCACCTTCCTCTTCTGCTCGCGCAGGAGCCGCGCGAGCTTGGCCGCGGTGGTGGTCTTGCCCGCACCCTGCAGGCCGGCGAGCAGGATCACCGCCGGCGGCTGCGTCGCGAAACTGAGTGGCGCATTCGCCGCGCCCATCACGGCCGTCAGCTCGCGCTGCACGACGCCGATCAGCGCCTGCCCCGGCGTCAGCGAGGTCGCGACCTCCTCGCCCTGCGCCGCGGTCCTGACGTTCGCAATGAATTCCTTGACGACCGGCAGCGCGACGTCGGCTTCGAGCAGCGCAAGCCGGACTTCGCGGAGCGCGTCCTGGATGTTGGCGTCGGTGAGCCTCGCCTCGCCGCGAAGGCCCTTCACGACGCGGGCGAGGCGCTCGGTCAGATTGTCGAACATCGAGGGTGCGGTGCGGTTGGCAATGCGTGAAGCAAGCGGGCGGAGGCGCCTGGCGCTGATGTAAACTTGAAGGCGTCGCAACGAGCGCCACCCTTCCGGAACCCGATGATTTTACTCCACCTCGCCGTCGCGGCGCTGTATGTGACCTGCACCTGGGCCCTCTGGCCGGACCCCGCGACGCCGCAGGACCGGAAGTCGGCCGCGGCGCGCGTGCCCGTCGGCGGCCTGCTGCTCCTCGCGGTCGCGCTGCACGCGTGGCTTGCCCTGCGCGACATCATCTCGCCGGGGCAGCTCGATTTGAGCCTCGCCAACACCCCGTCCGTCGTCGCGTGGTTCGTCGTCGTGCTCGCCTGGTCCACCGGGCTCCTGCGCACGCTGCCCGTCGTCGGCGCCGTGATCCTGCCGATCGCCGCCGTGGCGTCGCTGGTGCCGGTGCTGTGGGTCAATCCGCACCGCTTTTCGTACTCGGGCGATCCGGTCGCGATCGCGCACATCGTCATCGCGTCGATCGCCTACGCGCTTTTCACGATCGCCGCGGTGCAGGCGCTCGTGATGCTGGGACTCGAGAAGCGGCTGCACCGCCGGGTGCTGGACTCGGACACCGGCGGCATGCCGCCGCTCCTGACGCTCGAGCGCGTGCTCTTCCGGCTGATCGCCACCGGCTTCGCGCTGCTCACGCTGACGCTCGTCAGCGGGATGCTCTTTTCCGAGCAGATCTTCGGCAAGCCCGTCACCTTCACGCACAAGGTCGTGTTCTCGGTGCTGGCGTGGGTCACGTTCGGCGCGCTGCTCCTCGGCCGTGTCCGCTACGGCTGGCGCGGCCGCGTCGCCGTGCGCTGGATCCTCACGGGGACCGCGTTCCTCTTTCTCGCGTACATCGGCTACAAGTTCGTGCTCGAAGTCCTGCTCGGACGATGACCGGATGTCAGATGTCAGAACGGTTCGCCGCGCCCGTTGCGAACGGGGATGCGCACCGCGAACGAACGCCGAATCGAACCCGCGCCGAGCGGACTCGAAATCTGACTTCTGACTTCTGACCCCTGGCCGTGGACGACATCCCGCTCAGCGCGCTCGGCGTGACGCTCGTCGTGCTGCTGGCCTGCTCGGCATTCTTCTCGATCGCCGAGACGGCGATGATGGCGGCGAACCGGCATCGCCTCAAGCATCGCGCGCACAAGGGCGCGCGCGGCGCGCGCCTCGCGATCGCGCTGCTCGCCGAGGTCGAGCGGCTCCTCGGCGTGATCCTGCTCGGAAACACGCTCGTTGCCGCCGGGGCGGCCACGCTGACGGCCGTGATCACCAAGCGCCTGTTCGGCGAGGGCGAGCTGGCGCTGGCACTCGGCACCATCGCGATCACGTTCGCGCTCCTCGTCTTCTCCGAGATCGCGCCCAAGGTCGTCGGCGCGGCGCACGCCGACCGGATCGCGCCCGTGGTGAGCTACGCGCTCGCGCCGATGCTGCGCGTCGTGCAGCCGATCGTGTGGTTCGTCAACCTGTTCGTGCAGGCGCTGCTGCGCCTCCTGCGCATTCCGGTGACGGGATCGACGGGATCGACGCTGACGCAGGAGGAGCTGCGCTCGCTGGTGCTCGAGGGACAGTATTTCCGCGGCAAGCACAGGTCCCTGATGGCGAACCTCCTCGACCTCGGCGCGATCACCGTCAACGACGTGATGACGCCGCGCAACCAGATCCACGCGCTCGATCTCGACGCGAAGCCCGCGCTGATGGCGGAGCAGCTCGCGACGTCGTACCACACGCGGCTCCCTGCGTTCGACGGCGAGCTCGACAACGTCGTCGGCATCGTGCACCTGAAGCAGGTCGTGCGGCTGCAGCAGGCGGGACCGGTCGACGCCGACGCCATCCGCTCGATCCTGCGGCCGGCGTATTTCGTTCCCGCGGGAACGCCGCTCCTCGTCCAGCTGCAGCAATTCCAGACCGACCGCGAGCGCCTCGGCCTCGTCGTCGACGAATACGGCGAGCTCGAGGGACTGGTGACCATCGAGGACATCGTCGAGGAGATCGTCGGCGACTTCACCACGCAGGCGCCCGACGGGGCGCAGTCGTGGCGGCGGGCGGCCGACGGCACGGTGATCGTCGAAGGCATGGCCCACCTGCGCCTCCTGAACCGCAAGCTCGGCACCCAGTTCCCGCTCGACGGCCCGAAGACGCTGAACGGCCTCATCGTCGAGCAACTGGGCGAAATCCCGGACGCCGGAACACGCGTGGACGTGGCCGGCCAGCTGCTCGAAATCGTCCAGACTCAGGATCGCGCGGTAAAAGTGGTCCGTTTGCTGCCGCCGGTGGGCAATGTCCCTCCCTCGGCTTTACAAAGCACGGGCGGGCAGGCATCATCGGTTGGCTAAGATTTATGCGATTGGAATATGTGCGGACGCCGCATCCGCGGGGCTCGGGGGTACGTAAATTGCTTGATTCTTCGAACTGCCCGTATTTTTGCGTCATAACGCGCCAGAACTGACAAACTTGCCATGGCCACACAAGCCGCCGCCACGCGCAACCTGAGCGGGCTCGCGCGCGCCCTCGCGCAGCACGGGCTGATGACGGAGAGCGATGCCGAGGCGCTGCAGACGCAGGCGCAGCAGGGCAACATCACGTTTGTCGAGCAGCTTCTCCAGGGCAAGCGGCTTTCCGCGTCGCAGCTCGCCGCGTTCGCGGCGCGCGCGTTCGGCGTTCCCCTGATGGACCTCGCGGCCTTCGACCTCACGCAGATCCGCAAGGATCTGGTCGACGTGAAGATCGCCCAGTCGCGCCGCGTGCTGCCGCTGCACAAGCGCGGCAACCGCCTCTACGTCGCGACCTCCGATCCCGCCAACCTGCAGGCGCTGGAAGAGGTCCGCTTCAAGACGAACCTCGTCGTCGAGCCCGTCGTCGTCGAGGACGACAAGCTTGCCCATGCGATCCACCAGCTGCTCGAGGCGTCGGGCGCCACGCTGAAGGACGCGGAGGGCATGGACGACCTGGAGATCGATCTCCAGGAGGGCGGGCTCGCCGTCGGCCTCACCGACGAGGAGTCCGCCGAGGTCGAGGACGCGCCCGTCGTCCGCTACATCCAGAAGATCCTGGTCGACGCGATCAACGCGGGCGTCTCCGACATTCACTTCGAGCCGTACGAAAAGACGTTCCGCATCCGCTACCGGCTGGATGGCATCCTGTCGGAAGTCGCGCAGCCGCCGCTCGTGATCAAGGACAAGGTCGCCTCCCGGATCAAGGTGATCTCGAAGCTCGACATCTCGGAGAAGCGCATCCCGCAGGATGGCCGGATGAAGCTCGTGATGTCGAAGAACAAGTCGATCGACTTCCGCGTGAGCACCCTGCCGACGCTCTACGGCGAGAAGATCGTCATGCGGATTCTCGATTCGTCGGGCGTGAAGCTCGGCATCGAGGCGCTGGGCTACGACCCCGACCAGCAGGAAAGGCTGATGTGGGCGATCGGGCGCCCGTACGGGATGATCCTGGTCACCGGACCGACGGGCTCCGGCAAGACCGTCTCGCTCTATACCTGCCTCAACATCCTGAACCAGCCGGGCGTCAACATCTCGACCGCCGAGGACCCCGCCGAAATCCAGCTGACCGGCGTCAACCAGGTCAACGTCAACGACAAGGCCGGCCTCACCTTCGCCGCCGCGCTGAAGTCGTTCCTGCGGCAGGATCCGGACATCATCATGGTCGGCGAAATCCGCGACCTCGAGACGGCGGACATCGCCATCAAGGCGGCCCAGACGGGCCACCTCGTGCTGTCCACGCTGCATACCAACGACGCGCCGACGACGCTGACGCGGCTGCTCAACATGGGCGTCGCGCCGTTCAACGTCGCGTCGTCGGTCATCCTCATCACCGCGCAGCGCCTCGGGCGGCGTCTCTGCGCGCACTGCAAGCAGCCCAAGGACATCCCGGCGGAAGCGATGATGCAGGCCGGCTTCAGCGACGAAGATCTCGACGGCAGCTGGCAGACCTACGGCCCGATCGGCTGCGACAAGTGCAAGGGCACCGGCTACAAAGGCCGCGTCGGGATCTATCAGGTCATGCCGATTTCCGACGACATGCGACTCCTCATCATGCGTGGCGGCAACGCACTCGACATCGCCGAGCAGGCGAAGAAGGAAGGCGTGCGCGATCTCCGCCAGTCCGGGCTCATCAAGGTGAAGCTCGGCGTCACGTCGCTCGAGGAAATCGAAGCGATCACGAACGAGTAACGGCAACGCACTCTCACCGCAGGGACCCTGACCATGGCCACAGCCACCACGACCTCAGCCGACCGACGCCGCAAGGAAGTCAGGGAGTACACGTTCGTCTGGGAAGGCGTCGACCGCAACAACCGCCAGGTTCGCGGCGAGACCAAGGCCGCCTCGGAAACGGTCGTCACGACCAATCTGCGCAGGCAGGGCGTCCGGCTGCAGAAGATCAAGCGGCAGACGTTCCGCGGCGGCAAGCGCGTCACCGAGAAGGACATCACGTTCTTCACGCGTCAGCTCGCCACGATGCTGCGCGCCGGGGTGCCGCTGC